>Ga0163161_10000268_pt1 | contig 45830 bp, 38 predicted proteins | sample S45metaG_FD_129847 | JGI IMG/M metagenome (GOLD analysis project Ga0163161, IMG submission 129847) | Switchgrass rhizosphere microbial communities from Kellogg Biological Station, Michigan, USA - S4-5 metaG | ecosystem: Host-associated > Plants > Roots > Rhizosphere > Soil | place: USA... | reverse complement strand
GGGATGATCGTGTAGCGCCAGTTCTGCAGGAACAGGAACATCACCACGAACACCAGCGCCACGGCTTCCAGCAGCGTCTTGACCACTTCGGTGATCGAGATCTGCACGAAGCGCGAGCTGTCGTACGGAATGGCCCACTTCACGCCCTGCGGGAAGAAGCGCGCGAGCTCGGTCATCTTGGCGCGGATCGCCTTGGCCGACTGCAGCGCATTGCCGTTCGGGGTCGGCTGGACACCGATACCGACCGCCGGCACGCCGTTCAGGCGCGCCGAGGTGGCGTACGACTGGCCGCCGAGTTCGACACGCGCCACGTCTTTCAGCCGCACGGTCGAGCCGTCGGTGTTGGCGCGCAGCACGATGTTCTTGAACTGGTCGACGTTGGCGAGCTGGCCGTTCACCACCACGGTGGCCGCGATGGCCTGGCCGGGAATGTTGGGCAGGTCGCCGATGGTGCCGGAGGACACCTGGGCGTTCTGTGCGCGGATCGCGTTGTTGACGTCGGTGGCCGACAGGTTGAAGCCCTGCAGCTTGGCCGGGTCGATCCAGATGCGCATCGCGTTCTCGGAGCCGAACAGCTGGGCCTGGCCCACGCCGACGACACGCTGCAGCTCGGGCACGACGTTGCGTGCCGCGTAGTCGCCGAGCGCCACCGGGTCGATGTCCGGGTTGTCCGACGACAGCATCACGAACATCAGGAAGTTGTTGCGCGATTTGTCCACGCGCACGCCCTGCTGCGTCACGGCGGCCGGCAGGCGCGGCGTCGCGCGCGACAGCCGGTTCTGCACGTCCACCTGCGCAAGGTCGTCGTTGGTGCCGGCCTCGAAGCTGATCGTGATGGTGCCGGTGCCGTCGGCCTGGGCCACCGATTCCATGTAGATCAGGCCCGGCGAGCCGTTCATTTCACGCTCGATGACGGACAGCACGCTGTCCTCGAGCGTCTGGGCCGAGGCGCCGGGGTAGGCGACGTTGATCACGATGGCCGGAGGGGCCACCGGCGGGTACTGCGAGATCGGCAGCTGGGTGATTGCCACGCCGCCCATCACCAGGATGAACAGCGCGATCACCCAGGCGAAGATCGGGCGGTCGATAAAGAATTTGGCCATGCGGGCGCGCTCCTAATTACTTCTTCTCGGCCGGGGCGGAAGCCTGGCCGTTCGCGGCGGGGGCTGCTGCGGGCGCAGCGGCCGATGCCGCAGCAGCCGGTGCGGCTGAGGGGGCGGCGCCAGGCGCGGCTGCCGCAGGGGCCGGGGCCGCATTCGGGTCGGGCTTCTTCCAGGGCACAGCCTTCACGGGCGTTCCGGGCGGCATCATCTGCAGCTTCTGGAAGCCGTCGACCATCACCTGTTCGCCGGCCTTCAGGCCGTCGAGCACGACCCACTGGTTGTCCTTGGCGGCGCTGATCTTCACGGTGCGCTTGCTGATCTTGCCGTCCTTGTCGACCACCGAGACGGTGTCACCCTGCTGGGTGCGGGTGACGGCCTGCTGCGGCAGCGTGATCGCGTTGGTGGCCTGGGCCTGCTCGAGCTTCACGCGCACATAGAGACCCGGCAGCAATTCGCCCTTGGGGTTGGGCACTTCGGCGCGCAGCGTGACCTGGCCGGTGGTCGAATCCACCGTGAGGTCGGAGAACAGCAGCTTGCCGGGCAGCGGGTAGTCGGTGCCGTCTTCCAGCACGACGCTCACGCTGGCGGCTTCCTCGCCGCCGGCGCGCTTGTACTGGCCGGCGGCCAGCGCGCGGCGCAGCTTCAGCACGTCGGAGGCCGACTGCGTGAAGTTCACGTACACCGGATTGATCTGCTGCACCACGGCGAGCTCGGTGGCGTCGCCCTGGCCCACCAGCGCGCCTTCGGTCACGAGGGCGCGGCCGATGCGGCCCGCGATGGGCGAGGTCACGTCGGCATAGCCGAGGTTGATCTTCGCGGTCGTCACTGCGGCGCGGCCCGAGGCCACGTCGGCTTCGGCGGTCTTTTGCGAGGCGACGGCGTTCGCGTATTCCTGCTTGCTGACCGCATTGGCTTCGACCAGCGGCTTGTAGCGGTCGGCCAGGGCCTTGGCCTGCACGGCGTTGGCTTCGGCGCGGGCCAGCGTGGCCTGGGCGTTCTGCGAAGCGGCCACCAGCGGTGCGGGGTCGATGCGGAACAGGAGCTGGCCGGCCTTCACGTCGCTGCCTTCGCGGAACTCGCGCTTGAGCAGGATGCCCGAGGCGCGGGCGCGGACCTGTGCGATGCGCGAGGCCTCCAGGCGGCCCGGCAGTTCGGTCACGAGGCCGACATCGGTCGGTGTGGCAACGACCACGCCCACTTCGGGCGCTGGCGGGTGGCCGCCGCCACCACCTGCGCCACCGGGACCGGCGGGCGCATCGCCCTTGCCGCAGCCCGCGAGGACCAACAGGACAACGGCGGCCACGGTCGCGAGACGCGGCGAAAAGGACGATGGGCGCGAGACATGCAGGAGAGGCATGCGATTCCTTTGAAGCGAAGACGGGAGATGGCGTGTTCGCAATGCGAACAGGAAGACAGCATAAACAGCCGGGCCATCGGGGAAGCCCGGTAGTTTACATACATTCATGGATGTATAGTGGCTCCGTTAATGGCCCCACGATACGCAAGGGGCGTTCGCTTTACAAATCAGGAGACTTGGTGGCACGTCGTACGAAGGAAGAGGCAATGGCTACGCGGAATCGGTTGCTCGATGCCGCGGAGCTGCTGTTTCAGGCGCAAGGCGTCTCGCAGACCTCGCTGCAGCAGATCGCGCAGCAGGCCGGTGCAACGCGCGGCGCCATCTATTGGCACTTCAAGGACAAGGCCGACCTGTTCAACGCCATGATGGAGCGCGTCATCCTGCCGCTGGAGGCCGCGCCCAAGAGCGACGCCTCGGCCGGCAGCGACGATCCCCTGGTCGAGATCGAGGAGGGCATGGTCCACGCGCTGACCCTCATGACCACCGACCCTCAGGTGCGCCGCGTGTTCGACGTGGCCACCCACAAGGTCGAATACACGCACGACATGGCCTCGGTACAGCAGCGGCACCTCGATGCGCGCAATGCCTGCGTGGTCGACTTCGAAAAAGCCCTGCGGCTGGCCGCCCGCCGCGCCCACGTCAAGCTGCCGGTGCCCGGCCACGTGGCGGCGCAGGGCATGCATGCGTTGATCAGCGGCCTCATCCAGAACTGGCTGCTCGACCCGACCGCATTCGACCTCGTGCCGACCGGGCGGCGCACCTTCCGCGTCTATCTGGCGGGGCTCGGGTTCGAGCGTCCGGCAATCGGCACTGCGGTTGCGCACGAGGCCGAAACCGCTGTTGCCTGATAGGCGATAATCTCTGGCTCCGGACGTTTTCCGGACCTATCCTCTCGCTGTATTTCAACGGATAGAATTCGGCCCTCCGAAGGCTGAGATCCAGGTTCGATTCCTGGCGGCGGGACCACATGCACAAAGCAAAAGGCCGGGAGCTTCCCAAAGCTCCCGGCCTTTCTTTTTTTGCTCATTAAGAATGATTCTCACGCGCAACTTTAGAATGGGCGCCTCCGAATCGTTCTGAATGCTGTGCGCGTCCTGCGCACGCGCTGCTCCATGCACAAGTTTCCATTGGCCAGGCCACTCGCGCTCGCGGGGACCTTCTCTCTTGCTTCCCTCATCTCGCCCGTTTCTCACGCGCAGACGGCCGATGCCGCCGCCGATGTGCCCGGACAGCTCAGCACCGTCACAGTCGAATCCAGCGCGACCAACGGCTTCGTTGCCAATAGCGTGGAGGCCGGCACATTCAGGGGCGCCGGCATCCTGGATGTTCCTGCAACGGTCAACACCGTCACGCGCGACGTGTTCGAGCTCCAAGGCGCGGCAGGCATCTACGACGTGCTGCGCAACACCGCCGGCGTCACGCGCCAGCAGAACGGCGGCGACACCTTCGACCAGCTCGTGATCCGCGGTATCGCCGTCGAGAACCGGACCAACTACCGGCTCAACGGTTCACTGGCGATTCCCAACATTTCCGAGATTCCCATGGAGAACAAGGAGCGTGTCGAGGTGCTGAAGGGGGCCTCGGCGCTCTACTACGGCTTCACTACGCCGGCCGGCATCGTCAACCTGGTGACCAAGCGAGCCGGCAGCACGCCGGTGAGCTCCGTGGGCCTCACCGTCGACGACAAGGGCACGTTGCAGGCCTCCACCGACATCGGGCGCCGGTTCGGCGACGAGAACCAGTACGGCCTGCGAATCAACGCGGCCGGCGGCCGCATCGGCTCCAGCATCGACGGGGTGGACGGCAACCGCAGGTTCGTGTCGGCCGCCTTCGACTGGCGCGTCCACAACCGTCTCACGCTCAAGGCCGACGTCGAGAACTACCGCAAGCGCATCACCGAGCAGGCCGGCATCGCGAGGCCGGCGGCGGTCAACGGTGTGATCACCTTGCCCGCGCTGCCGGAGCCGGACAAGCTCTTGGGCCCGGCCTGGGCCGTCTTCGACGCCGAAGTCACCAACACCCAACTGCGCGCCGACTATTCGCTCGGCGGCAACTGGGCGTTGATGGTGGAGGCCGGCCACTCCGAAGCCGAGCGCGACCGCAGGCTCGCCAGCTTCAGCAACTACAACGTGCGCACCGGCGCAGGCCGCATCACCGGCAACGACCAAAGCCTGAAGCAGACGTCCGACCTGTTGCGAACCGAGTTGTTCGGCACCTTCTCGACCGGCAGCGTGCAGCATGAACTCACCATCGGCGCCGCGCAGAGCAAGAAGACCCAGGACCCGATCTTCCAGCGCAACTACGGCGGCGCGAGCACGGTGCAGAACCTGTACAACCCGGTCGTCATCGGCTACCTGCCACTGACCGCGTTGCCGACCCGGCCCACCACAGGCGCGCAAGACAGCCAGGAGCTGGGGCTCTATGCGCTCGACCGCATCACCTTCTCGCCGCAGTGGCAACTGGTGGTCGGTGCGCGCCATACGCACTTCGAGAGCACGCAAGGTGCCAGCGCCACGATCCCCTCGATCGTCTTCGACGTGCGCAAAACCACGCCGCTCGCAGCGCTCAGCTACAAGTTCACGCCCGACCTCGTGGGCTACGTGTCGTATGCGCAGGGTGTCGAGGAGGGCGAGATCGCACCCGCGGGCACCGCCAACCAGAACGCCCACATGCCGCCCGGCATCAGCAAGCAGAAGGAGATCGGCCTGCGCTGGCTCACCGGCGGCGGCATGCTGCTGTCCGGCGCGGTGTTCGACATCGAGCGCCCGGGCGCCTACACCAACAGCGCCAACACCTTCGTGGCCGACGGGCGGCAGCGCTACCGCGGTCTTGAAATCTCGGCGCAGGGCCGCCTGACCCGCGCCCTGGCGTGGCAACTCTCGGCCCAGTCGCTCGATGCCGAGTTCCGCGACATCAACGCGCAATACAACGGCAAGATGCCCGAGAACACCGCCCGGCAGACGGCCAGCGCTTTCCTCTCGTACGACATCGCGGCGGTTCCCGGGCTGTCGGTCAACGGCGGTGCGTACTACACGGGGCGGCGCCCGGTCGACGACCTGAACCAGGCGTTCATCGGCGGAAACACCATCTTCGGCCTGGGCGCGCGCTACGTGACGCAGCTGTTCGGCAAGCGCACGCTGTGGCAGGTCAACATCGACAACGTAGGCGACAAGCGCTACTGGGCGGCGGCCGGCACGCGGCTGGCCGTCGGCGCGCCGCGTTCGATCAAGGCCACGCTCAAGATAGATCTCTGACATGGCACTGCTGCGGCGCGTCTGGTTCCAGATTCACTGGTTCATCGGCATCACGGCCGGGTCCGTGCTCGTGGTGATCGGGCTGACCGGCGCCATGCTTTCCTTTCGCGCCGAAATCGTCGACGCGATCAATCCCGAACTGCGCCATGTGTCCAACCTGGGTGGCGCGGCGGCGCTGCCGCCCGCGGCGCTGGCGGAACTTGTACAGGCGGCTCACCCCGAGCACCGGATCGCCGCGCTCACGGTATTCGCCGAGCCCGGCCGGCCGGCGCGCGTCAATTTCGCGCCGCCGCCAGGACAGCGCCAGGGGGAGGTGCGGCTGGTCGACCCCTTCACGGCCGAGTTGCTGCCCGAGCCGAAGGGCGATGCCTTCTTCGAGTTCGTCGAGAGCCTGCACCGCTGGCTGCTGCTGCCTCGGGATGCGGGCAAGCCCGTCACCGGCACCCTGGCCGTGGGCCTGTTGATCCTGGCGTTGTCGGGTCTCTATTTGCGCTGGCCGCGCCGCCCGCTCGCTTGGCGAGCCTGGTTGAAGCTGGACTTCGCGCTCACCGGCCGCGCCTTTCTTTGGAACCTGCATGCGGTGGCGGGCACCGTTGCGCTGCTGGCGTACCTGGTGTCCAGCCTCACAGGCATGTACTGGGGCTTCGACGCGCTGCGCACGGTGGTGGACAACGCGGCAGGCGAGGGGCGCATGCTCCGCTCGCAACGCATGCAGGCCGACAGCACCGCAGCCAAGGTGACAAAGGCGGCTGCAGTGCCCAAGCCCGACCTGCAGCGCGCGTGGCAATCCTTCCTGCAGGAAACCCAAGGTGACTGGAGCCAGGCCACGTTGCGCCTGCCAGCGCGCAATGCAACGCAGATCGAGGCAACCTACCTGCGTGCCAATCCCGAGCACGAGCGCGCACGCAATCGCCTCTATCTCGATGCGGCCACCGGTGAAGCCACGCGGCATGACCGCTATGCCGACAAACCGCTGGCAGGCCGGCTGGTCAACAGCATCTATCCGCTGCACATGGGAACCTACTGGGGCATGCCGGGCCGCATCGTGATGACGCTCGCCAGCCTGGGCCTGGCGCTGTTCGCGATCACCGGGTGGATGCTCTATCTCGGACGCCGGCGCACGAAGCGGGCCGTGCGCGACGAGCGCGCCCGGTTGAGTTCCGCCCTGCCGCCGGCCGGCCGCGGCGTCGAACCCGTGCTGCTCACCTTCGCGACCCAGACTGGCCACGCGGAGCGCATCGCGCTGCAGACGGCGGCGGCGCTGCAATCGGCCGGCGTTGCGGTGGTGCTGCAGCCGCTGGTCCGCCTGAGCGTGGATGCGCTGCAGCGCTATCGCAAGGTGCTGCTGGTGGCCAGCACCTTCGGCGACGGCGATCCGCCGGACAGCCTGCGCGCCTTTGCGCGCCAGTTCGCGCTGCAGACCGGCTCGGGCCTGCAGCACGTGCATTACGGGCTGCTCGCGCTGGGAGACCGGCACTACGCCAACTTCTGTGGTTTCGGCAAGGCGCTGGACCAGGATCTGCGCGGCCATGGCGCGCAGGCGCTGTTCCCGATGATCGAGGTGAGCAATGGCGATGCCGGCGCCCTAGAGCGCTGGCAGCAGTCGCTGGCCGACGCCTTCGCGGTGCGGGTCGACACCTTGCAAGCGCACCAGCAAACGCACCAGCCGACGGCGACCCCCTTCGAGCCGTGGCGTCTTGTGCGCCGCACACTGCTCAATGCAGGCAGCCAGGGCGATCCTCTCTTCGAGATCGAGCTGGCCCGTCCCGGTGCCGCCGCGTGGGAGCCCGGCGCGCTCGTCGAACTGTTGCCGCGCCAGCCAGGCCCCGCGATCGAGCGCTTCCTGCGCGACGCCGGGCTCGACGGACGAACGCCTGTTCGTTGCGATGGACTCGAGCGCACGCTCGAAGACGCCCTGGCCCGCAGCGCACTTCCTGTTGAGTCCGCTGCCACAGCGCAGGCGTTGGCAGACACGCTGCTGCCGCTGGCGCCACGCAGCTATTCGGTCGCGTCGATCACGGTGGACGGTTGTGTGCAATTGCTGGTTCGCCAGGCCCGCCGAAATGGCGTACTGGGCATGGCGTCGGGCTGGCTGACCGAGTGGGCCTCTCTGGATGCCGTTGTCGAGTTGCGCCTGCTGCCCAATCCCGCTTTTGCATTGGTCGACGACGATGCGCCTTGCATCTTCGTCGGCAACGGCTCCGGCTTTGCCGGCCTGCGCGCGCATCTTCGCGAGCGCGCGCGGCGAGGACACGGGCGAAACTGGTTGGTGTTCGGCGAGCGAAACGTCGCACACGATGCCTTCTTCGCCACAGAAACCGCGCAATGGCAGGCGGCTGGCGCGCTGGAGCGCGTAGACCTGGTGTTCTCCCGCGACCAGCCGCAACGCCTTTACGTGCAGGACAGGTTGCGCGAGGCGGCCGATGCGCTGCAGCAATGGGTGGCCGACGGTGCCGTGATCCATGTCTGCGGCAGCCTCGAAGGCATGGCCCCGGGCGTTGATTCGGCGTTGCGCGAAGTGCTGGGGGAATCGGCCTTCGACGACCTGATCGCACAGGGGCGCTATCGGCGCGACGTCTATTGACGTGTCAAAGCACGGGGCCGGCTGCGAACTATCATTGCCCCTGTCTTTGAGCCGTCCCCGAGGCAGGCTTTCTCTTTCCCCCCGCGACGATTCACCACGCGCCGGCATCGCCGACGTGCACATGCAAGATTTCCACCCATGACGGAGTTGACTGATCTGGACGAGGCCAGCCTGGCAGAACATGCCGCGGAATGGCGCAAGCGCGCCCTGCGCGGCGAGAAGCAGGCGCGCGGCATTGCGCATGCTCTTGAAACCGAAATGCGCCGCCGCTCCGGCGACACGCTCACCCAGAACCTGGATCTGGACACCCGTCCTCAGGCGTTGCGTCAGGCGCCCAGGCCTTGGTGGAAGTTCTGGTGACACGACTGCGTTCGCGCGACGTGTGATGCGCCAGGTCGGTTGCAGGGTCTTGCTGACCCTGACACCATGGCCGCATGCCTTACCAACTCCATTACTGGCCCACGATCCAGGGCCGCGGTGAATTCGTGCGGCTCGCGCTCGAAGCAACGGGTGCCGACTATGTCGACGTGGCGCGGCTGCCCGACTCCAAAGGCGGTGGCGAATCGGCACTGGGCGAGCGGCTCGGCGATCCCAACAACGCCCGCGCCGCCTTTGCGCCGCCCTTCCTCGTCGACGGCGACATCGTGGTGGGCCAGACCGCCGCGATCCTGCTGTACCTCGGGCCGCGGCTGGGGCTCTCGGGCGTCGGCGAGTCCGACGGCCTCTGGACGCATCAGCTGCAGCTCACCATCGCCGACGCGGTGGCCGAGGCGCACGACACGCACCATCCGATCTCAACCGGCGCCTACTACGAAGACCAGCGCGATGCAGCCATGCAGCGCGCGCGGTCCTTCCGCGACGAACGCATTCCGAAATTCCTGAACTGGTTCGAGCAGGTGCTGCAGCGCAATCCTGCGGGTGACCTGCATCTGGTCGGCGACATGCTGACCTATGCCGATCTCTCGCTGTTCCAGCTTGTGGATGGCTTGCACTATGCGTTCCCGAAAGCCACCGCGAGGGCGCTGGTCCGCACGCCGGCTGTCGAGAAACTGCACGCCAACGTCAAACGCCGCCAGCGCGTGCACGATTACCTGCAGAGCCCGCGCCGCATCGCGTTCAACGAAGACGGGATCTTCAGGCGGTATGCGGAGTTGGACGGTTAGTCGCCCGGCTCGTCATTGCCGTCATTGCGAATACGCAGCGCCGTCTCATACAGCGCATTGCGCGGCGCTCCGCTGATCTCGGCAGCCAGCCGCACCGCAGTCTTCACCGGCAGTTCGGCCAGCAGCAGGCGCAGCACGCGCTCGCCTTCCGCGCCGCCGTCGCCACTCACCGCGACCGGGTGCAGCACCAGCGCGAACTCGCCACGCACGCGATCGCGATCGGCGGCAAACCAGTCGGGCAGGGCGCTGGCCGGCACCGTCGCGATGTCCTCGAATTGCTTGGTGAGCTCGCGGCCCACGGTGATGCGGCGTTCGCCCAGCACGGCCAGTGCGCGTGCGAGGCTTTCGATGCGGTGCGGCGCTTCCAGCAGCACCACGGCGCGCGGCTCTTGCGAGAGCGCCTGCACGGCGGTGTCGCGCTCGCCGGCCTTGCTCGGCAGGAAGCCCGCGAAGACGAAGGCGCTGCTCGCGTTGCCGTCCGCGCCATCCGCCACCAGCCCGGCGGCGCCGATCAGCGTCGTGACGCTGCTCGCACCCGGCAGCGGCAGCACGCGCTGCCCCGCCGCGCGCACGGCCGCGACGAGTCGCGCGCCGGGATCGCTCACGCCAGGCGTGCCGGCGTCGCTGACATAGGCGATGCGCTCGCCCTGCGCGAGCCGCGCGACGACCGCCTGCGCGGCCTCGGCTTCGTTGTGCTGGTGCACGGCCAGCAGCCGGGCGCCGGGGCGGTCGATGCCGTAGGCGCGCAAGAGGCTCTGCGTGTGGCGCGTGTCCTCGCAGGCGATCACGTCGACCAACTGCAGCACATGCAGCGCGCGCAGCGTGATGTCGGCCAGGTTGCCGATCGGCGTGGCGACCACGTAGAGCGTGGCCTGCGGATAATGCTGCGCACCCGCGGCGTCGTGCGCGGCCGCAAGGGCGGCGCCGAAAGAAGCAGGGGCGAGTGAAGCCAAGAGGTTTCTCCGTGAGAGCGAACGACAAAAAAGAGAAGACGGCAGGGAGCCATGAAGACCAACACCACAACGAAGCGTCGCGGCGATGCGGCGGAAGACGCCGCGCTCGAACATCTGCAGGACGCTGGCCTCGTGCTGATCGCGCGCAATTATCGAACGCCCGGCCGCGGCGGCGGCGAGATCGACCTGATCATGCGCGATCCGCGGGGTCCCGGTGGCGGCACGCTGGTGTTCGTCGAGGTCCGCCAGCGCAGCGCCGGCACGCACGGCGGCGCGGGCGGCAGCATCACCGCGCTGAAGCAGCGACGCATCGTGTTCGCCGCGCAGCACTACCTGAGCCGGTTGCGTTCGGTGCCGCCGTGCCGCTTCGACGTGGTGCTGGTCGAGGAGAAAATCACCTGGCTCCAGGCGGCGTTCGACGCGGCCTGATGTCCTCCGCGAGGGAACCGAAGCGTCGCTGAAGGCTCCACAACTCACACGTCTTGTTTCACGCCCCCCAGTTATCATCCCGCCCCATGCTCGAGCAACGGATTCAGCAGCACTTCATCGACAGTGCCGACCTCAAATACCAGACCGGACCGGTCCTCAGCAAACCCATCTCTCAAGCGATGCAGGCCATCCTGGCCTGCGTGACCAGTGGCGGCAAGGTGCTGGCATGCGGCGCGGGCGTCTCGGGCCTGCTGGCCAGCCAGTTCGCTGCGCAGTTCGTCGGTCGCTTCGAGCGCGAGCGCCCCGAGCTGGGCGCCATCGCGCTGCCCGGCGACGCCACCGACCCGAACGCCGACAGCGCCAATGCCTTCGATGCCGACCGCTTCGCCCGCCAGGTGCGCGCGCTGGGCCAGGCCGGCGACGTGCTGCTCGCGTTGAGTGCCAGCGGCCAGTCGGCCGCGGTGCTCGCCGCCGTGCTGGCGGCGCATGAGCGCGACATGACCGTGGTCGCGCTGCTCGGCAACGCCGTCTCGGGTCCGCCCGCGGCGCCCGGTGCAGGCAGCAGCGGCACCGGCGGCGTCATCGGCCGTGCGCTGCGCGAGACCGACGTCCAGATCAGCGTGCCGCACGAGCGTGCGGCGCGCATCCATGAAGTCCACCTGCTCGCACTGCATTGCCTGTGCGACGGCGTGGATGCCCAGTTACTCGGAGAACAGGAAGCTTCCTCATGACCATGAAGACCACACCGACCCAGCGTTTCGCCCTCGCACTCACCCTGGGTGCCGCCCTGGTCGCAGGCCTTTCCGCCTGCGTGCCCCTCGTGGTGGGTGGCGCCGCGGTCGTGGGCGTGGGCATGGTGGCAACCGATCGCCGCAGCTCCGGCGCCCAGCTCGACGACCAGGGTATCGAGCTGCGTGCCGCCGCCCGCGTGCGCGACATCGCCAACGACCAGATGTACGTGAGCGTCACGAGCTTCAACCGCCAGGTACTGCTGACCGGCGCGGTGGGCAACGAGGCCGACCGCCGACGTGTCGAGGACGAAGTGGGCCGCATCGCCAACGTACGTTCCGTGGTGAACGAGCTCACGCTCGGCGCACCCAGCACCTTCCAGGACCGCTCGAACGACCTCTACATCACGGGCAAGGTGAAGGCCTCGCTGCTCGATGCGAAGGACATCTTCGCCAATTCGTTCAAGGTGGTCACCGAACGCGGCGTGGTCTACCTGATGGGCATCGCCACGCGTCGCGAGACCGATCGCGCGACCGAGATCACGCGCGGGGTGGGCGGTGTGATGAAGGTGGTGCGCGTGGTCGAGGTGGTGAGCGAGGCCGACCTCGCCGCGAGCCAGGCGGCGAACCAGGCTGCGGCACAGCGCGGCGGCACGGGCCCTGCGCCGGTGAGCAACGCGACGCCTTCGGCGCCTTCTTCTTCATCCTCTTCCTCGCGCGTGCCGCTGCCGCCGATGGAGCCGCTGCCCGCCCCGGCCGGTGGGGCAACGACTTTACCCGTGCGCTGAAAGGCCTCGACCGCATAGAAAAGCCCGCGTCAGCGGGCTTTTCTTTGTCGTGGAACACCGAGGAGCCGGCTTTGCCGGGCCTCAGGTGTTGCCCCGGTAGGGGGTTGGCGAAGCGACACGAAGTGCGCGCAGCCTGGGGGCGAGCCTATTTCAACCGGATGATCAGGCTCGAGGTGTCCCAGCGCCTGCCGCCGGCCTGCTGCACGTCGGCATAGAACTGGTCGACCAGCGCCGTCACCGGCACGCGCGCGCCGTTGCGCTTGGCTTCGTCGAGCACCAGACCCAGGTCCTTGCGCATCCAGTCGACGGCAAAACCGTAGTCGAACTTGCCGTCGATCATGGTCTTGCCGCGGTTGTCCATCTGCCAGCTCTGCGCCGCGCCTTTGCCGATGACGCCGAGCACGGCTTCCATGTCGAGGCCGGCGCGCTGGCCGAAGGCGATGGCTTCCGACAGGCCCTGCACCAGGCCCGCGATGGCGATCTGGTTCACCATCTTCGCGAGCTGGCCCGCGCCGCTCTTGCCCAGCAGCGTGACGGCGCGAGAAAACGCCGCGGCCACCGGCTTGATGCGTTCGAACGCGGCCGCGTCGCCGCCGCACATCACGGTCAGTGCGCCGTTCTGCGCACCGGCCTGGCCGCCGGACACCGGCGCGTCGATGAAGTGCAGGCCCAGCGCCTCGGCCGCCTTCGAGAGCTCGCGCGCCACGTCGGCCGAAGCGGTCGTGTGGTCGACGAGCACGGCGCCCTTCTTCATGCCGGCGAAGGCGCCGTCTTCACCCAGCACCACGGAGCGCAGGTCGTCGTCGTTGCCGACGCAGCAGAAAACGATGTCGGCGCCCGCCGCGGCTTCGCGCGGAGTGGCGGCATGGCGGCCCGGCGGGCCGAATTCCGCGGCCCAGGCTTCTGCCTTGGCGGCCGTGCGGTTGTAGACCGTGACGCTGTGGCCGGCCTTGGCGAGGTGGCCGGCCATCGGCCCGCCCATGACGCCGAGGCCGAGAAAGGCCACCGTCTGGGAGGGGATGGATTCGTAGGTTCGGGTGTTGATGCTGCTCATGGGGCGAGAGCTTAAAGCCATTCGCCCGGGCGCCGCAGCGTGCCGCGGCGCCACCCCGCTCGCCGATCAGACGATCGCGAAATGCTCCGTGCCGGCCGCCAGATCGGTGCTGCGCGCGCGCTGGCTGTTGAGCTTGATCTGCAACCGCAGGTCGTTGGCCGAGTCGGCGTTGCGGATGGCGTCTTCGAAGGTGATCGAGTGGCTCTCGAACAGGTCGAACAGCGCCTGGTCGAAGGTTTGCATGCCCAGGTTGCGGCTCTTGCGCATGATCTCCTTGATCTCGCCGACCTCGCCCTTGAAGATCAGGTCGGAGATCAGTGGCGTGTTCAGCAGCACCTCGACGGCGGCCACGCGGCCTTGGCCGTCTTCGGTCGGCACCAGGCGCTGCGAGACCAGCGAGCGCAGGTTCAGCGACAGGTCCATCAGCAGCTGCGCACGGCGCTCTTCGGGGAAGAAGTTGATGATCCGGTCCAGCGCCTGGTTGGCGCTGTTGGCGTGCAGCGTGGCCATGCAGAGGTGACCGGTTTCGGCGAAGGCCACTGCGTGTTCCATGGTCTCGCGGTCGCGGATTTCGCCCATCAAAATCACGTCGGGCGCCTGGCGCAGCGTGTTCTTGAGCGCGGCTTCCCAGCTGTCGGTGTCGATGCCCACTTCGCGCTGCGTCACCACGCAGTTCTTGTGCGGGTGCACGAACTCGACCGGGTCTTCCACCGTGACGATGTGACCGTAGGAGTTTTCGTTGCGCCAGTCGATCATCGCGGCCAGCGTGGTCGACTTGCCCGAGCCCGTGGCGCCCACCAGGATGGTGAGGCCGCGCTTGGTCATCGACACGTCCTTCAGGATCTGCGGCATGCCCAGGCCGTCGATGGTCGGCAGCTTGGCCGGAATGGTCCGCAGCACCATGCCGACCTTGCCCTGCTGCACGAAGGCGTTGACGCGAAAACGCCCGATACCGGTCGGCGAGATCGCGAAGTTGCACTCCTTGGTGCGCTCGAAATCGGCCACCTGCCGGTCGTTCATGACCGAGCGCGTGAGCGCCAGCGTGTGCTGCGCGCCCAGTGCCTGCTGCGACACCTTGGTGACCTTGCCGTCGACCTTGATCGCGGGCGGAAAGTCGGCGGTGATGAACAGGTCGCTGCCGTTGCGGCTCACCATGAGCTTGAGCAGGTCGTTGATGAACTGGCTGGCTTGATCGCGTTCCATGATGTCGGTGCTCCGATGGGCTGTTGTGGATCAGCCGGGGAAATTTTCGGGAATCTTTGCCTTTCCGCGCGCTTCGGCAGCGGAAATCGTGTTGCGGCGAACCAGTTCCATCAGGTTCTGGTCCAGCGTCTGCATGCCGGAGCCCTGGCCGGTCTGGATGGTGGAGTACATCTGCGCCACCTTGGCCTCGCGGATCAGGTTCCGGATGGCGGGCGTGCCCAGCATGATCTCGTGCGCCGCCACGCGGCTCTGGCCGTCCTTGGTCTTGCACAGCGTCTGCGAGATCACGGCCTGCAGCGACTCCGAGAGCATCGCGCGGATCATTTCCTTCTCTTCGCCCGGGAACACGTCGATGATCCGGTCGATGGTCTTGGCGGCCGACGAGGTGTGCAGCGTGCCGAACACCAGGTGGCCCGTTTCGGCCGCGGTCATTGCGAGGCGAATCGTCTCCAGGTCGCGCAGTTCGCCCACAAGAATGGCGTCCGGGTCTTCGCGGAGGGCCGAGCGCAGCGCGTTCGAGAACGACAGCGTCATCGGACCCACTTCGCGCTGGTTGATGAGGCACTTCTTGGATTCGTGCACGAATTCGATCGGGTCTTCCACCGTCAGGATGTGGCCGTACTCGTTTTCGTTGAGGTAGTTCACCATCGCCGCCAGCGTGGTCGACTTGCCCGAGCCCGTGGGGCCCGTCACCAGCACCAGCCCGCGCGGTTTGAGCGCCAGTTCGCCGAAAATCTTCGGCGCGTTCAGTTGCTCGAGCGTGAGGATCTTCGAAGGAATGGTCCGGAATACCGCGGCTGCGCCGCGTGCCTGGTTGAAGGCGTTCACGCGGAAGCGCGCGAGGCCGTCGATCTCGAACGAGAAGTCGACCTCCAGGAACTCTTCGTAGTGCTTGCGGTGCGTGTCGCTCATGATGTCGTACACCATCGCGTGCACGCCCTTGTGGTCGAGCGCATCGACGTTGATGCGGCGCACGTCGCCATTGACGCGGATCATGGGCGGCAGCCCGGCCGACAAGTGCAGGTCGGAGGCTTTGTTCTTGACGCTGAATGCCAGCAGTTGGGTGATGTCCACGGGGATCCTCGGCTCGAGTTCGGTGACGTTTTGATACGATTTTGGACGATTATGACGATGATTGGCGACGACCTCCAGCAAGTAAAGAACCGGATCGAGGCGGCATGTGTAACGGCCGGCCGCGACCCGGCCGGGGTCCGGCTGCTGGCGGTGTCCAAGACCTTCGGGGCCGACGCCGTGCGCGAGGCGCACGCGGCGGGCCAAACGGCCTTTGGCGAGAACTACGTGCAGGAGGGGCTGGACAAGATCGAGGTGCTCGCCGATCTGCGCGCCTCCCTCGAATGGCACTGCATCGGCCCTCTGCAAAGCAACAAGACGCGGCCGGTGGCCGAGCAGTTCGACTGGGTCCACAGCATCGACCGGCTCAAGATCGCAGAGCGCCTGTCGGCGCAGCGGCCGGCCCATCTGGCGCCGCTCAATGTATGCCTTCAGGTTAACGTGGACGGCGGCGCGAACAAGTCCGGCGTGCCGCCGGAAGAGGCGCTCGCGCTCGCCCGCGCTGTGGCGGCGTTGCCACATTTGCGGCTGCGCGGGCTCATGGCGATCCCCGAACCGGCGACGGATTTCGCGGCGCAGCGCGATCTGTGCCTGCGGGCGCATGCGGTTTTCGAATCGATCAGGGAAGCCGGCATAGCGCTCGACACGCTGTCGCTCGGCATGAGCGCGGACCTCGAAGCGGCGGTCAGCGCCGGCAGCACGATGGTGCGGGTCGGCACCGCGATCTTCGGTGGCCGGGCCCGGAAGCCCGCCTGAACGGCCGGCTCTAGATTCCGAGCGGCAGCCGCGCGCTGCTCTTCACTTCTTCCATCACCGCATAGGTCCGCGTCTCGCGCACCCCGGGTAGCTGCCACAGCACCGTGCCCGCGAATTCGCGGTACGCGGCCATGTCGGCCATGCGGGTCTTGAGCAGGTAGTCGAAGCCGCCAGCGACCATGTGGCATTCCATGATCTCGTCGCGCACTTGCACCGCGGCCTTGAACTGGTCGAACACGTTGGGCGTGGTGCGGTCGAGCAGCACCTCGACGAACACCGTGAAGCCGCGGCCCAGCTTCTCGGGATCGAGACGCGCCTCGTAGCCCAGGATGAAGCCGTCGCGCGTCAGGCGCTGCACCCGCGCCAGCACCGCGGTGGGCGAAAGCGCCACCGCCTCGGCCAGCTTGAGGTTGGTGATGCGCCCGTCCTCCTGAAGGATCTTCAGCAGGCGCAGGTCGATGCGGTCGAGGTCGAGCATCGGAGAATTATCCGGTCCACGCATCGATTTCTTGCAGAAGATGCAGCCTATGGTGACTGGCCATAGGAGATAGAACCAAGGAAATGCCCTCTTCCTACCCTGCGTCGATCCTTCCCGCGGTACCTATCCGGCGCCTTGCCGCTCAGCGAACGGTGGCACGCGACTGCGCGGCCGCCTGCTGGCTCGTGAGCTGACCGACCAACGCACCGTAGGCGGGGCTCGCACGCAGCTTGGTGTATTCGGCCATGGCCTGGCGGTAAGCTGGCCGCGTCGTGTCGGCACCGGCTTCGCTGTTCTGCTGCGCGGCGAGGCCGGATTGAATCCACAGCCGCGTGTCGGCTGCCACGGCGGCGCGGCTGTTCGCGGAAACGACGGCGGCCTGCGACGCATAGCCAGCGGTGTAGCCCTGCGTGGGCGCGCTCTTCAACCACTGTTGCGCATCGGCCGTCACCGCGGCACGCGTCGTGGACGAGACGAGCGGCACCGGCCGCGGATCGCCTTCGGCGTAGTTGCCTGCAAGGCTCGGTGCCGAGGCGATGGCCAGCAGTGCGGCGACGGTGGCGGTGCCCAGGATGCGGGTGGTGGAAGCTGGCTTCATTCGTGACTCCTTGATGTGGGTGGTTGATGAAGCCAACTCTATGAAGCGCATCTGCGCCATCGATAACCGGTCGATGACAGTTTGGTTATCTGCCGATGCCAGCTGCAATCTGCTCCCGGAACAACGCCGCCTAACGTCTCTTGCATAACCGCCAGCGCGGCGCGCATAAGCCATGGCGCGACCGGCGCGAGAGGTCTATCGTTGCGGCCACCTCAGTTCCAACCCAAGGGATCTCTCATGAGTGAAAAACTCTCCTTCGTCTCCCCCACCGCCAACAGCCCGTGGGGAACGTACCTCTCCCAGGTCGACCGTGTCGTGCCGTACCTCGGCCCGCTGGCCCGCTGGGTCGAAACCCTGAAGCGCCCCAAGCGCGCGCTGATCGTCGACGTGCCGATCGAAATGGACGACGGCCGCATCGCCCACTACGAGGGCTACCGCGTGCAGCACAACATGAGCCGCGGCCCGGGCAAGGGCGGCGTGCGCTTCCACCCCGACGTCACGCTCGAGGAAGTGATGGCCCTGTCGGCCTGGATGACCATCAAGACCGCCGCGGTGAACCTGCCGTACGGCGGCGCCAAGGGCGGCATCCGCGTCGATCCGAAGAAGCTCTCGCAGAACGAACTGGAAAAGATCACCCGCCGCTACACCAGCGAGATCGGCATCATCATCGGCCCGCACACCGACATTCCCGCACCCGACGTCAACACCAACGGCCAGATCATGGCCTGGATGATGGACACCTATTCGATGAACACCGGCGGCACCGCCACCGGCGTCGTCACCGGCAAGCCGCTGCACCTGGGCGGATCGCTCGGCCGCGTGAAGGCCACCGGCCGCGGCGTGTTCGTCACCGGCCGCGAAGCCGCCCGGCGCCTGGGCATGGACCTGCGCGGCGCGCGCATCGCGGTGCAGGGCTTCGGCAACGTGGGCTCGGTCGCGGCCGAACTCTTTGCCGAAGCGGGCGCCAAGATCGTCGCTGTGCAGGACCACACCGGCACCATCGTCAACACCAACGGCCTGGACCTCGCGACGCTCATTCCCATCGCCAACAAGGAAGGCGTCATCGCCTTCAAGGGCGGCGATGTGGTGCCCAACGAAGCCTTCTGGGACACGGCCTGCGACATCCTGATCCCGGCCGCCCTCGAAGGCCAGATCACCGCCGAACGCGCACAGAAAACGACTGCCAAGCTGGTGCTCGAGGGCGCCAACGGCCCCACGGTGCCCACGGCCGACGACATCCTCGCCGAGCGCGGCGTGCTGGTGGTGCCCGACGTGATCTGCAATGCCGGCGGCGTGACGGTGAGCTACTTCGAATGGGTGCAGGACTTCTCGTCCTTCTTCTGGGACGAGGATGAGATCAATGTGCGCCTGGACCGCATCATGATGAACGCACTCAACCAGATCTGGGACACGGCCGACAAGCACAAGATCACGCTGCGCACGGCGACGTATGCGGTGGCTTGCGAGCGAATTCTCACGGCGCGCCAGGAACGCGGCCTGTACCCATGATTTTTTGACAGGGAGGGACGGTACGCTCGGGGCATGACCACCATGCCCGTGCAAAACCTCCCCTCCATTCCCGCGGACGGCCTCGCCCGTCTGCAGGCGCTCATGGCCAGCGGGCAGCGCAAGCTGCTCGGCCTGGTCGGTGCGCCTGGCGCGGGCAAGTCCACGCTCGCGGCGGCGCTGCTCGAGGCCGCAGGTGCCGACCGCGCGCAGGTCGTGCCGATGGACGGGTTCCATCTCGCCAACGTCGAACTCCGACGCCTCGGCCGCGCCGACCGCAAGGGCGCCCCCGACACCTTCGACAGCGCCGGCTACGTGGCCCTGCTGCAGCGGTTGCGCAACCAGCAGCCTGACGGCGACATCGTCTACGCCCCCGAATTCCGCCGCGAGATCGAGGAGCCGATCGCCGGCGCCATCGCGGTGCTGCCTTCGACGCAGCTGGTCATCACCGAAGGCAACTACCTGCTGCACGACGTCGGCCCGTGGGCCGGTGCGGCGGCGATGCTCGACGAGGTCTGGTACGTCGACATCGACGATGCGGTGCGCGAGCAGCGCCTGGTCGCGCGCCATCAGCAGTTCGGCCGCAGCGCGGAGGCCGCGCGCGACTGGGTGGCCGGCACCGACGCGCCCAACGCAAGGCTGATTGCCGCCTCCAAGGCGCGGGCGCATCACGTGCTGATGTGGTCCTGAAAATAATCCGCCGCCAGGGAACGCCGGCGCGCCGCCACGCTCGAAGCCTTGCCGGCGGAGGCGCCGGTTAGCATTCGCCGCGCCATGCCGTCCCACTTCAATTCCTTTTCTTCCTCTTCCCTTCGCACGCCGGTTCTCATCCTGAGCCTGCTGTCCGCCCTGGTGCTCGCCGGCTGCGGCAGCACCTCGCGGCGCGTGTCGTACGAGCCGGAGGACTTCGACTCCACCACCACCCACACGCGCAACTACCCCGCCACCGAGGCCCGGACCTGCGAGGCGGCGCGCCGCGCCCTGCTGAGCCAGGGCTACATGGTCACCGCAGCCAACGCCGACCTGGTGACCGGCCGCAAGAGCTTCCAGCCGGCGGCCGAGGTGCATGTCGAGGTCGAATTCCGCGTGGTCTGCGCGCGGGAGGGCGGCAAGTCCGGCAAGCAGAGCACCGTGGCTTTCGCAACCGCGCTGCAAGACCGCTACGGAATCAAGAAGGTCAACAACTCGGCCAGCGTGGGCGTGGGCGCCTTCGGGTCGCTGTCGCTGCCTTTCGCCGGCAGCGACGACGCGATGGTCAAGGTGGCCAGCGAAACGCTCACCGACGAGCGCTTCTACGACCGTTTCTTCACGCTGATGGACCGCTTCCTCGACGGCGGCGGCGCCGATGCACCACCCGACATGCCTGCCGAAGCACCGGCGGCAGCGCCCGCACCCGCCACCAGTTTCCCGGTCGCTCCCTCGCCGAACCGCGGCTGAGCGCCAGGCGTCAGCGCACCAGCGTCGACTTGCCGAACAGGCTCTCGATCAGTTCCACGGCGATTTCTGCTGTCTGGTTGCGCACATCGAGCGCGGGGTTGAGTTCCACCACGTCGAGCGAGCACAGCCGCCCGGTGTCGGAGATCATTTCCATGCACAACTGCATCTCGCGGTAGGTCGGGCCGCCGCGCACGCCGGTGCCCACGCCGGGCGCGATGTTGGGGTCGAGGCAGTCCAGGTCGAAGCTCACGTGCAGGTGGGTGTCGTCGTCGACATCCTGCAGCGCCTCGGTCATGGTGGTGCGCATGCCGTGCTCGTCGATGTGGCGCATGTCGAACACGTTCAGTCCGAGCGTGCGGATGGCCTCCTTCTCGTCCGAGTCGACGCTGCGGATGCCGATGAAGCGGATCGCCTCGTGCGCCAGCGCCGCGCGCTCGCCGCTCCAGCCGGTCAGCTCCGCGGGGCCGTGGCCCAACAGGCACGAGACCGGCATGCCGTGCAGGTTGCCGCTGGGACTCGTCGTCTCGGTGTTGACGTCGGAGTGCGCATCGAGCCACAGCACGCGCAGCTTCTTGCCGCGCTTGCGCGCATGCCAGGCCACCGCGCTGATCGAGCCGATGGCCAGGCAGTGGTCGCCGCCCAGCATCAGCGGTACGTGGTTCAGGCCCAGCGCGGCATCGACGGCGTTGTAGACCGAGCGATTCCAGGCGATCACCTCGGCGAGATGGCGCAGGCCGTTGGCCGGCGGCGCCCAGGGCGTGGCCGGGCCGGCGAGATTGCCGCGGTCGATGACCATGAAGCCCTGCTTGGCGAGCGCTTCGGCCACGCCCGCCACGCGCAACGCGTCGGGGCCCATGCCCGCGCCGCGCACGCTGGCGCCGATGTCGGTCGGCGCGCCGATCAGTTCGAGGGTGGTGTTCATTCAGTTGACCTCCGTGCTTCGTACTGGGTTCGGCTCGCCTGGCGGCTCATGCCGTCTTGCCTATGTGCTGCCAGAGATACGCATAGCCCAGCGCATCCATGAAGGCGGACTCCTTGTTGTCCGTCGCCGCGCTGTGCCCGCCTTCCATGTTCTCGTAGAAGCTGGTGTCGTGGCCCTGCGCGGCCAGCTTCGCGTGCATCTTGCGCGCATGCACCGGGCCCACGCGGTCGTCGCGGGTCGAGGTGGTGAAGAGTGCGGGCGGATAGTGCGCATCGGCCTTCGCGTTCTCGTAGGGCGAGAAGGTGCGAATGAAGGCCCACTCGTCGGGCTGGTCCGGGTCGCCGTATTCCGCGATCCACGAGGCGCCGGCCGACAGGTGCGTGTAGCGCTGCATGTCGAGCAGCGCCACCTCGCTCACGATCGCGCCGTAGAGCTGCGGGTACAGCGTGAGCATGTTGCCCATCAGCAGGCCGCCGTTGCTGCCGCCCATGGCGCCCAGGTGTTTCGGCGATGTGATCCCGCGCGCGATCAGGTCTTCGGACACGGCCGCGAAGTCTTCGCAGGTGCGAAGCCGGTTCTCCTGCAGCGCGGCCTGGTGCCAGCGCGGGCCGTACTCGCCGCCGCCGCGGATGTTGGCGATGACGTAGACGCCGCCTTGCTCCAGCCACGCGCGGCCGATGCTGCCGCTGTAGCTCGGCTGCAGTGAGATCTCGAAGCCGCCGTAGGCGTACTGCAGCGTCGGGTTGGTGCCGTCGGCCCTCAGGTCCTTCGGGGCAATCTCGAAGTAGGGCACGCGCGTGCCGTCCTTCGACACCGCGAAATGCTGGCTCACGGTGTAGCGCGATGCATCGAAGAAGCCGGGGCTGTCCTTCAGCACCTCGGGCTCGCCCCGGCCAATGGTGCCGATGTAGAGCGTGGTCGGCTGCAGGAAGCCGCTCACGGTGAGGAAGTAGTCGTCGTTCTCGTCTTCGTCGATGCCGCCGGCTGCGATGGTGGAAAGCGCGGGCGCGCCGCCCAGGCTCTCGCGCTTCCATGGGCCGCCATCCTGCGGTGTGAGCACCTCGAGCTGGTTCACCACGTCGTGCATCACGTTGAGGATGAGGTGGTGGCGCGTCCACGAATGGCTGTCGAGCGCGGTCGTGTCGTCGGGCGCGAACAGCACGGTGAGCTCGCGCTTGCCCGCCATGTAGTCGTCGAACTTCGCGGCCAGCAGCGAGCCCGACTTGTAGGTCGCGCCGCCCACGGTCCAGTCTTCGCGAGGCTCGATCAGCATCCACTCGCGGAAGATGTCGGTGTTGGAGTCGTCGGGCACGTCGATCTTGGTGAGCGAGCCATCGGCACCGCGCAGCCAGGTCTCGCTTTCGTAGAAGTCGATCTGGCGCGAGACGAAATCGCGTTCGAAGCCGGGCGTGTTGTCGCGGTAGGCGCTCACGGACATGTCCTCGTGCGCGCCTTCGTACACCGTGACGGCGGTGTCGAGCGGCGTGCCGCGCTTCCATTCCTTCACGATGCGCGGGTAGCTCGAGCTGGTCATCGAGCCGGGGCCGAAATCGGTGGCCACGTAGAGATGGTCGATGTCTTTCCAGCCCACGTGGTTCTTCGCCTCGGGGAGCGTGAAGCCGCCCTCGACGAAGGTCTTGCTGTGCAGGTCGAACTCGCGCACCACGTCGGCATCGGCGCCGCCGCGCGAGAGCGAAATCAAGCAGCGCTTGTAGTCGGGCTCCAGGCAGTCGGCGCCGTGCCAGACCCAGTTCTCCTTGTCGGCCGCGGCGAGGGCGTCGATGTCGATCACGGTTTCCCACGCGGGCTGGGGCTTGCGGTACTCGGCGAGCGTGGTGCGGCGCCAGAGGCCTTTGGGGTGGTCCTTGTCGCGCCAGAAGTTGTAGAAGAAGGGGCCGATCTTGCGGACCATCGGAATCCGTTCGTCCGAGTCGAGCACTTCGAGGATGCCCGCCTCCAACGTCTTGAAGGCGGGCGACTGTGCATACGTCTGTACGGTCTTCGCGTTCTCCTGTCGGGCCCAGTCGAGCTGGGCCTTGCCGTCGATCTCTTCGAGCCAGAGGTGGTCGTCTTGCGGAGTCAGGGAGGGGATGGATGTCATGGATGGCAGTGTACGAAGCCCCTGTGAAAAAGGCGCTGCGAGCGGTTCTTGCGGCCGCGGCCACTTTTTCATTACTCGGGAAAACCTCGGTGGAAACACTGAAGCAGGCGGGGCCCACGAACGCCATGTGCGGGGTATCCTGCCGGACGGCGCATGCCCCACCAAGGAGACACAACACATGAAACACCTGAGCGGACTTGATGCCACCTTCCTGCACCTGGAAACGCCCGAGATGCCGATGCATGTCGGCTCGCTCAACGTGCTGGACCTGCCCAAGGGCTACAAGGGCGACTTCTACGAAGACGCCAAGCAGTTCATGGCCAGCCGCATCCACCTGGCCGACGTGTTCACGCGCAAGCTCGCGCTCATGCCCTTCGACATGACCAACCCGGTGTGGGTGGAGGACGACGACATCGACCTCGACTACCACGTGCGCCACATCACGCTGCCCAAGCCCGGCACCAACCGCCAGCTGCAGCAGTACGTGGCGCGGCTGCATTCCACGCTCATCGACCGCAGCCGCCCGATGTGGGAGTTCTTCATCATCGATGGTTTGAAGAGCGGGCAGGTCGCGCTGTACACCAAGGTGCACCACGCGGGCATCGACGGGCAGGCCGGCGTGGAAGTGGGCAAGGCCATCTTCGACCTGGAGGCCACGGGCCGCGTGGTGAAGCCGCCGCGCTCGCGCCCGCGCGCCAGCGGCTACCAGCTCGGCATGGCCGAACTCGCGACCGCCGCGCTGCGCAACACGGCGCAGCAGTACGTCAAGCTCTTCAAGATGGCGCCCGCCATCGCGCGGGCCATCAGCGGCCTCGCCAAGCCCGATGAGAAAGCGGCCGAGAAGACCACAGCCACCGCGCCGAAGAAGTTCAACCTCTTCGCGCCGCGCACCTCGCTGAACGTGTCCATCACCAACCAGCGCACCTTCGCCGGCCGCACCATCTCGCTGGCCGAAACCAAGTACATCGCCAAGCATTTCGGCGTGTCGCTCAACGACGTGGTCATGGCCACCGTGGCCGGCGCGCTGCGCCACTACCTGGCCGACAACAACGAGCTGCCCGCCAAGCCGCTGGTGGCCGGCGTGCCGGTGAGCCTGCGCGAAGCGGGCGACGACACGGCGAACAACCAGGCCAGCATGATCCTGGTGAGCCTGGCGACCGACATCACCGACCCGATCCAGCGGCTGAAGGCGATCAATGCGTCGTCGAACAGCTCGAAGTCGACGATGAACCGCTTCAAGGCCGTGATCCTCGACGACTTCCCCACCTTCGCCGCGCCCTGGCTGGTGTCCGGCATCGCCTCGATGGTGGGCCGCTCGGGGCTCGTGAACTTGCTGCCGCCGGCGGCCAACGTGGCGATTTCCAACGTGGCGGGCGCGCCGTTCCCGATGTACTTCGCGGGGGCGCTGGTCACCTGCTACTACCCGGTGTCGATCGCGAGCCACGGCACGGCGCTCAACGTCACGGTGCAGAGCTACAACGGCCGCATGGACTACGGCCTCATCGCCTGCCGCCGCGCGGTGCCCGACATCACCGAGATCGGCGACTACATGCTGGCCGAGCACAAGCTCCTGATGGACCTGACGCAGAAGCACCCGTCCGCCGCAGGCGTCACGGCGCCCAAGCCCGCACCCGTTGCGGCCCACGCGCCGGACGTCGAGGAGGCGGCACCCGCCGCGAAGAAGCCGGCAGCGCGCAAGAAGGCGCCGGTGAGCGCAACCGCCAAGAAGGCCGCGCCGGTCAAGGCCGCAGCCAAGGCGCCGGTGAAAAAGCCGCCCGCCAAGAAGGTGAGCAAGGCAACGCCCATCAAGACGACCGCCAAGCCCGTAGCCCGAAAGGCCGCACCGGCCAAGCGGGCCAGTGCCTCCAGGGCGGCAGCCGCATGATCGGAGGGCCCCGGGCCCGAAAATTGGGGCAGTTGGACTAGTTTTCCGACCGTTCTAGTTTTGCAGGCCTAGGCCCTTCGGAAGAAGATTGGCCCATCGCATCCAGCGACCCATTCAACTTCAAGGAAATCTTCATCATGTCCACGCAAACCACCCTCGCTTCCGCAGCCATCCACGTCGTCGGCCAATACAACGACGCGGGCAAGACCCTGGTCGGCGCCTACCGCACCGGCGTGCATCGCCTGCTGGGCGGTGCCGCTTCGCGCTACAGCAACTTCCTGGGCAGCCGCCAGATTCCGCTGGTGAGCGAACAGATCAAGGCCAACCTGATCGGCGCGCAAGAGAAGGTCAACGGCTTCCTGGCCAACCGCCTGGACATCGACACCAGCCGCATCGTGAACGTGATGGACCGCGTTGCCGCCGGCACCACCAGCGGCATCGAAACCGTCGCCGGCCGCGTGGCCCGCGTCGAATCGCCGGTCGCTACCTCGGTGCTGAACACGCTGAACGCCATCAACCAGCCGATCGCCACCGTCTCGGTGCAGATCGCCGACCGTATCGCCGCCGGCGCCAAGCAAATCGAAACCCGCGTGGCCGGCGTGGACGGCGACATCGCCAAGCCCGTGCGCACCGTGAAGGCCAAGGCCGCCGTTGCCAAGAAGCCGGTTCGCCGCGCTGCTGCCCGCAAGGCAGCCTGATCCCCCGAGGCGCTCTGCGCCTCTTTTTCCTTCTGCTATCTGGAGCACCACTGAATGGCGACTCGCACTGATGAAACTGCAAAGTTGAAGAAGAAGGCGACGCCTGCCAGAAAAGCTCCGGCCAAAGCGCCGGTTGGGAAGAAAGCCGCAGCGCCCCGCAAGGCGGCGCCCGCGGCCAAGAAGACCACCGCCGCCGCACCCGGCAAGGCCGAAGGCCTGCTGCGTGCCGGCCTCAAGGCGCTGGACACCGTGCGCAACGACGTCGCCAAGCGCCAGGCCAACGTCATCGAAGGCCTGCTCGGCATCGGGCAGGGCAAGGTCGATGCGGCGAGTGCCAAGGCGGCGCTCACCCGCGGCTTCCCCAGCCTCGACAGCTTCGGCATCCGCAAGTTCGAGGACGTGTTCGACCAGCGCGTCGCCACCGCCCTGCAGCGCCTGGGCATGCCGAGCGCGGAAGAAGTGCAGGCACTGCGCGACGAAGTGACGCATCTGCGCGAACGCCTCGCGCGATTCGAACGTGGCGAAGGTGGCGAAGGCAAGGCCGGCCCGCGCCGCAATGGCGGCACCAGCAAACGCTGAGCGACGACAACGCAACCCGGTTGTGGCCAGCTCCAACACCACGCGCGATCGCATCCTGCAGACCAGCCTCGCGCTGTTCAACGCGGAAGGCCTTGCGGCCGTGTCGACGCACAAGATCGCCGCCGAGCTCGGCATGAGCCCCGGCAATCTGCACTACCACTTCAAGGCCAAGCAGCTGATCGTCGAGTGGCTGTTCCGGCGCTTCGAGCAGCGGCTCGAAGCCCTCAACGGCTCGTCGACATCGATCTCGGCCATCGACGACCTCTGGCTCGCGCTGCATCTGCGCTTCGAGGCCATCGACGAATACCGCTTCATCTACCGCGACATGGCCTTCCTGGCCAGCGAATACCCGGCCCTCGGCCAGCGCGCGCAGGCGCTCACCGCGCAGAACCTTCTGGCCGCGCAAACGCTGTGCGAAGGGCTCGTGGCGTCGGGCGTGATCGAGACCAGCGCCGAGCAGGCGCGCATCCTCGCGCTGCAGATGGTGTTCACCACCACCTGCTGGCTGTCGTTCGAGCGGCTGGTGCCCGGGCGCGATGCACTCGCGCAGGCCGATCCCGGTTTGGCGGCTTTCTACACGCTCACCCTTGTTTCTCCGTATGTTTCCAGCGAATCGAGGGCTTACCTTGATTACCTGAGGGGCAAATACCTCGGATAAATGACGATGTCGTCCGACGGGAGAGTGCAACCATGGCCCCTCATGCTCGTCTTACAAAAGAGAAAACGCCAAAGACCCGAAAGGAAGCCGCCTCCATGACCACCGCCACCCACGATCACATCGCGCCGCCCTCGCGCCTGCTGCTGCTGGCCGAAGCGCGCGCCCTCTGGGAGACGGGCGCCGGCATCGCCATGTGGCCGCTCCTGCAACTCACGCCGCGCGGCGACGGGCATCCGGTGCTCGTGCTGCCGGGCCTCGTGGCGAGCGATGTTTCCACCCTGCTGCTGCGCCGCTACCTCACGAGCCGCGGCTACGACGCCCACGGCTGGGGCCTGGGCCGCAACCTCGGTCCGCGCGAAGGCGTGGAAGACGGCATGGTCGAGCTGCTCAAGACCCTGAACGACAAGAGCGGCCAGAAGGTCAGCGTGATCGGCTGGAGCCTGGGCGGTGTCTATGCGCGGCTGCTGGCCTCGGCCCATTCGGGCCTGATCCGCAACGTCATCACCCTGGGCAGTCCGTTCTCCGGCAGCCCGCGCGCGACCAACGCCTGGCGCGTGTACGAGGGCGTGAGCGGCCAAAGCTCGCACGACCCGCGTCGCATGAAGTTCGTGCAGCCCACGCCGCCGGTGCCGACTACGTCGATCTTCAGCCGCACCGATGGCGTCGTCGCCTGGCGCTGCAGCATCGAGAAGACCGGCCCGCAGTCGGAAAACATCGAGGTGATGGCGAGCCACCTGGGGCTCGGCGCGCACCCCGCGGTGCTCTATGCGGTGGCCGACCGGCTGGCGCAGCCCGAGGGCCAGTGGAAGCCGTTCAACCGCGGGCTCCTGGGGCCGCTGGTCTATCCCGACCCTGACCGCGATCTGTAAATCGGGGGATATCCAGAATCCAAAAGCCGGCAGCCGCCGGCTTTTTTATTTCGCCCCATGACTTCTTGCACTTGTTGCGCCCTGGGGCCGTCCGAACAATCCGGACACCATGAAGCCGAACCCACCCCGGATCTATCCGCGCATCAAGCATGTCAGCTTTCTCGATACGGTCCAGGGCGGCAACCGGGAGGCGCAGACACCCGTTGCCCATCCCCTTGCCGGAGATGCGGGCCTGCTGGTGACCTACGCCATCGATGAACCCGCGCAGCCCGTCCCGCTCACGCAGGAGCACATGGACGAACTGGGGCTCAACGCGCAGAAGCTCCATGCGCTGGCGATGGAGAACCTGATCCGCAAGACAGGCCCGAACCTCGGCGCGCAAGACCTCGTCATGTATCAGGCGCTGGTCGCAGGCGACGAATTCGAAGCCTGCACGCTGCTGCTGCCCGGTCTCTGGGAAACGCTGGCGCAGGGTTTCGAAGGGGAACTGCTCGCGGTCGTGCCGAGCAGGAACACGGTCTACTTCATGGACGGCGGTGCCAAGCGCCAGCTCGCGGGACAGCAGCTCACGGCCCGGACGATGCTCGACCTCATGTGCGCGACCGCGGTCGACATCAAGGTGCAGGCCCGGGAGCATGGCCTCTCGGACAAGGTGATGGCGTTCACGCCGGACGGCTGGCAGATTCGCGGCTCTTTCGAAGACCACGCCTCGGCGCTCGGAGGCTCATCGCCGCACGCACTCACTCACGGACAGAACTTGTCGAAGTAGGCTTTCAGCGAATCGCCGCCCTCGGGCAGCGACGCCTTGACCGAGCCCGCCCGGCCGTCGATGGTCGACACGCTGAACGCCACGGATTTTCCGGCGATGAGCGCATCGCGGAACGCCACCGCGTTGTCCGCCGCGATGTTGAAGGACGTGCGAGAAAACTGCCTGGCATCGAAAGTCTTGCCGTCGACCTCGACCACCATCGTGCCGCGCTCCTTGCCCTTCGGGTCGTAGCCGGCCTCGAATGGAACCTCCACCGACGCGGCCCATTTCTGATTGCTCGAACTGCCCCAGGTGGCCGGGCATTGCAATCGGATGCGCGTGTTCCGAAAGGCCATCGGTCCTTCGTTCTTCAGCCCCGCGAACGTCAGGTAGGCCCCGCCCTGGAAGCTGCTGGCGTTGCCGGCGCTGGGCGCGGTGATCTGCCAGCGCTTGCCGGCCATCACGTCCATCATGCCGCTCAGGGCTTCGATGTCCGCGACATCCGATGGGCCCTTGAAGCCCAGCGCCGCGTAGCACGCCAGCTTTTCCTTGTCGTCGGCGATCGCCACGCATTCGGCCAGCTTGTAGCCCTGCGCCGAGATGACGCGCGCGGCGGTGTCGAACACCGCCGGCAGTGGCTGCGTCGATGCCGATGAGCTGCCGGCCTTGGCTGCCGGTGCGCTGGGGGTCTTGTCGCAGGCTGCCAATGCAGCGGCTGCGATGACCAGAAGCACTGCCGGTGCCATTCGATCGAGATTCATTTTTTTCGAACTCCCTGGTCTTGTCTGTTGATCCGGATCCAGCGCTTTTTAGCACGGCCGGAAGAACGCTACCGGAAAGCGCTCAGCTGCCTGCCCACACGTCCAGCACATAGCGTTGGTCGGCAATCATCTTGTCCATCCAAGCCGTGCTGTCGTAGCCGTGCTCGCGCGCGATGTCGGTCAGCGTGCGCCGCACGTCGGGCTCCATGCGCGAGCCGTCGCCGCACACGTAGATCACGCCGCCCGCTTCGAGCAGCTTCCACACGGCCGCGGCCTGCTCGCGGATCAGGTCCTGCACATACACCTTGCGCTCGCCCGAGCGCGAGAACGCGGTGTGCAGCCTCATCAGGCCGCGGTGCGACCAGGCCTGCAGCTCCTCGGCGTAGATGAAGTCCTGTTCCGGATGCCGGCAGCCGAAGAACAGCATCGCCTCGCCTAGCGCCTCGCCGCGCTCGACCTGCGCCGCGCGCTCCTGCAGGAAGCCGCGGAACGGCGCGAGGCCGGTGCCGGGGCCGACCATGATGAGTGGACGCATCGCGTCCTCCGGCAGCCGGAAGCCTTCGGCCGTGGTCTCGCGGATCACGCCGTGCACCGTCTCGCCCGCCTCGGCGCGCGCCAGGTAGTTGGAGCACACGCCCTCGAAGATGCCATTGCCCGAGAGCGCGGGTTCGCTCACCACGCCCACGGTCACGCTGCAGCGGCCCGGTGTCATCGAAGGCGACGACGAGATCGAGTAGTAGCGCGGCGAGAGCGGCGACAGCATTTCCAGGAACACCGCGAAGGGCACCTGGCAGGCGCGGTGCTCTTCGAGCAGTTCGAGCAGCGACTTGCGCTTGTGCAGCACCTCGGCCTTGTACGCGGCCTGCGAGGCCTCGTCGCTGCCTGACAAGGCCAGCAGCTTCGGCTTGGTGAAGGGGCATTCGGTGTAGGCCGCGAGCGTGGCGATCTGCTTGCGCGTGGCCACGTCCTGCAATTCGACGTAGTCGCCCAGCAGGCGATCGACCGCGATCACCTGGTCCACCGGCAGTGCGGTCTTGCGGCTCGGCACGGCCGACAGGCGCACATGCGCCGAGCGGTCGAAGCCGAAGCGCGCCATCGCACGCTCGACCTGCGCGGGGCTGTTGCGCGGCACCACGCTCAGGTGGTCGCCGGGCACGTAGTTCACGCCCTCGGGCAGCATCAGTTCGACGTGGCGTGTGGAGCGACTGCTTGCGGCATCGTCGCCGGGGCTTTGCAGTTCGCGGTTCTCGACAACGCGCAATGCCACAGCACCCAGCGCATCGACCAATGCGTTCTTCTGCGGCGGCGGCAGTTCCTCGAGCGTATAGAGCGGCTCGGCCTCGGCCGGTGTGTCCGCGCCGGCCTTGATGCCGAAGGCCTTCACCAGCTCGGGCCAGAGCGCATCGCTCCAGTCCTGGAAGGCGCCGTCCATGTCTTCACGCGCGTCGCCTTCGCCGCGCGGATGCACGCGCGTGGCGCCCAGCGCTTCGAGCCGCTCGTCGATGCGGCGCGGCACCGCCTGGTAGGTGGCGGCCCAATCGGTGTTGCCGCAGCCGAACACGCTGAAGCGCACGCCGTTGAGCGCATCGTCGGCCTTGTCGAGCCAGCGATGGAACTCAGCCGCGTTGTCGGGCGCCACGCCGTTGTACGAGGCGCAGACGATGGCCACCGCGCCGTTGGCCGGCAGGCGCTCGGCGTAGTCGTCGAGCGAAGCCACCTGCGTGGAGAAGCCGCGCAACTCGCCGGCCTCGGCCAGCTGCCGCGCCAGGTCTTCGGCGGTGCCGAGATTGGAGCCCTGCAGCACCAGCAACGAGGTGCCGTGGCGTGCAGCCTGGGGCTTGCGCACCGTGAGCTTGACCGGTGCGTCCGGCGTGGCAGCGGCCTCGCCGTTGCTGCGCGGGCGCGAAGCCGGATCGCGCAGCAGCGCCTTGATCTTGAAGTTCTCCGGCTTGATCGTCAGCGCTTCCTTGATCTTGAGCTTGTAGCCCGTGTGATCGACCAGGTTGAAGCGCTGCAGGATCATGCCCAGCGTGAGCACGGCTTCCTGCAATGCGAACTGCCGCCCGATGCAGGCGCGCTGCCCGTTGCCGAAGGGCTTGAAGGCATTCACCGGCCGCTCGCGCTCGGCTTCGCGGCTGAAGTTGTCGGGGTCGAACTGGTCGGCGTTCTCGCCCCAGATGGCCTTGTCACGGTGCAGCGCGAGCGCATGCATGATGACCATGTTGTTCTTCTTGATCGTGTACTGCCCGCCGATGGTCGTGTCTTCCTTCGCGCGCATCGAGATCGCGGGCGCGGTCGGGAACATGCGAAGCGACTCCTTCAACACCTGCATCACGTACTGCAGCCGGTTGACCTGCGCATAGGTGGGCTTCTGCGAGGTGTCGCCGCCGAACACGCTGTCGACCTCGGCCTGCGCCTTGGCCATCGCCTCGGGGTTGTTCAGGAGGAAGTAGACGGCGAACGAGAGCAGGCCGCTGGTGGTCTCGTGGCCCGCGATGAGGAATTCGATGCACTCGTCGCGGATCATCTTGTCGGTGAGCTGCTCGCCGCTTTTCTTGTCCACGCCCGCGATCATGTAGCTCAGCAGGTCGGGCTTGGTGGCGATGTCGGCGCCGCTTGTGCGCCGCTCCTCGATGATGTCTTCCACCATCTTGTGCATGTAGCGGATGTCCTTGCGCTGCTGCGCGAGCTCCTTCTTGAGCATCAGCTCCTCGAGCGGGAGGCCGCGGCGGTTCTGCACCGTCTCCAGCGTGCGCACCATCGCATCGACGAAGGGATGGAAGCCCTCGCGGTAGAACGAATTGAAGCGGTAGCCGAAGCCGCACAGGCCGATGGTGTCCAGCGTGAGCGCGGTCATGTCGCGCACCACGTCCACCTCTTCGTCGAAATTGAGCCGCTCCCACTTGGTGACCAGTTGGCCCGCGATGTCCAGCATCATCGGGTGATAGGCCTGCATCGCGCGCTGGCTGAAATTGGCCAGGAGGATGTTGTGCGGCTTCGACCACGTCTCCTCGTGCGTGTCGGAGGTGAAGAGCCCGTGCGACGCGGCGCGCAACCGGCGCAGGGCGCCGCGCGTGCTCTTGTCGAAGCGGGCCTCTTCGCAGAGCTCGTCGACCAGCGCGGGCGACGACACCACGATCACCGGCATGCCCGGCATGTCGAGCCAATAGATGCCGCCGAGATCCTGCGCGATCTTCCACATGTCGAGCACGGGAGAGTCGGAGCCGATCGACAGCAGGTTGCCGACGAAGGGTTTCTTTGCCGGATGCGGGATCGGATAGAGCGAGTTTTTGCCTGCCATGGGTGCCTTGTTGTGCCTTCGATATGGACCCGCTTCGGATGTCCGGGATGCGAATCCGGAGTATCCCGATGGCACGGCGGTGGGCGGGACGGGGTTTCCCTAGGGGGAGTTCTGGGAGTTGAGGATGCGGGATGTTCAGGGCGCGATCGCGCCGACGGGGTACCTTGCTCCGCGAATGTCCCCCGCCCTTCGGGCTCCTCCTTGATTTCGCTGCGCAAGGCACCCCATCGGCGCGCTCGTTTTCAGAGCAGTCGTTGATCAGCGATATGCCAGCAGTGCGTCCAGGTGCGCAGGGCATCGGGTGCTCCCCGCAGCGAAATCAAGGAGGAGGGGCGAAGCCCCGGGGGACATTCGCGGAGGGGAGTACCCGGTGGCCTGTGCACGTACCCCGAAAGAACTCAATCAGCCCCAGGCAAAGCGTTCAAGGCCGAACCATCTTGCATTCGGTCCCCTGTGCCGGCTCGTTCCCGCTATAGATAGCATCGGTGCGAAAGCCGTAGTTCGTCCCTTCCCAACCCACCTTCACCGCCTTGCCGTCCACCGGCGCGATGGTGTTCACCACCTGCGGCAGCAGCAACTGATGGTCTTCGGCCCGCATGCGCACCGTGCCGACCACCGAATCGAAGCTCAGGTCCTCGAGCGCGCGGGCCACCTTCACCGTGTCGTCGCTGCCGGCCTTGTTGATCGCGAGCGCCAGGAGGCGCGGCGTCATGTCGATGCGCGGCGCGAGGAAATCCTTGCCGGTCTTGGCCTTGTAGGCCTTGGCGAGCGCATCGGCCTTCGGCGTATCGGCCTGGCCCGGATGCCATTCGGCCACCCAGGTGAGCTGACCCGTCTTCGCCTGCGATACGGCAGTAACCGTGCCCGGCACCGAGCCCGCGCTGTGGTTGAAGTAGCGCAGGTTGTAGCCCGCATCGCCCGCGGCCTTGAGCAGCAGCGTCATGTCCTGCCCCCAGTTGCCGGTGATGACCGAATCGGCGCCGCTCTGGCGGATGTTGGCGATGTAGGGCGCGAAGTCCTTCACGCGGCCGATGGGATGCAGCGCCTCGCCCACGAACTGCACGTCGGGCCGTGCGAGGCCCACCATCTGGCGGCCATAGCTGGCCCACTGCTTGCCGTGCGCGTAGTCCTGGTTGAGCAGGTAGACCTTCTTCACGTCGGGCGTCTTCTTGATGTAGTTGGCCAGCGCCTTCATCTTCATCGCGGTGTTGGCCTCGGTCTGGAAGTGCCAGAAGCTGCAGCCCTTGCCCGTCATCTCGGGATCGATGGAGGAGTGATTCAAGACGATGAGTTCCTTGCCCGGGTTGCGCTGGTTCCAGCGCGCCACCGACTGCACCAGCGCCGTCACCACCGAGGAGCCCGAACCGCCCGTCACGATCGCCTTCGCGCCCTGGTCGATGGCCGCTTGCAGCGCGCTCTGGCTTTCCTGCGCCGAGAGCTTGCTGTCGAACTGCAGCAACTGCAGCTTCGTGCCGCCGAGCACGCCGCCCTTGGCGTTGATGTCTTCGATGGCGTATTGCGTGTGCATCAGCATCAGCTCGCCGACATTGGCGAAGGGGCCCGAGAGCGGATCGATGTAGGCGATCTTGTAGGTTGGCTGCTGGGCATGCGCGGCACCGGCAATGCAAAACAGGCAGGCAAGGGCGATCCGCGCCGAGGGCGCTTTCTTGAGCTTCATGGGGTGTCTCCGGAGGTTGGAAATCAGTCTTTGGCGCAGAGGCCGATCACGCGGCTCGCGAGCTTCGTGAGCTCGGCCACCACCTCGTCGGGCGAGAGCCGGCCGCCGGGGCGGTACCAGCTGTAGAGAAAGCCCGGCAGGCTGCAGGCCGCGAGCGCGGTGATCTTGGTCTCGCCGAAGTCGAGGTCGCCATCGCGCCGTGCCTCTTCGAGCAGCGGGCAGAGCAGGTCGTAGAAGTGGTGCGCGAGCTTCTTCTGCGCCGCGATGTACTCGGGCCGGTACACCTGCGGCTCGCGGTACGCAAAGAAGGCCACGGGGTGATGCGCGATGGTCGCGCGGATCAGCCGCTCGATGCCCTCGAGCACCTTCTCGCTCGCGCGGCGCGGGTCGTCGGCCGCGAAGTCGAGCGCGGTGAAACAGTCGACCGCGGGGCGCCACGACAGCGTCTCGAAGATCTCCTGCTTGTCGCGGAAGTAGTAGTACACGAAGGGCTTTGTCACGCCGAGCGCACGAACGATCTGCGCCATCGTCGTGTTGGCGTAGCCCTGCGCGGCGAAGAGCTGCGCGGCCGCCTGCAGGATGCGCTCGCGCTGCGCGTCGGTGCTCTGCGTCGCGGCGCGCTGGCGGCCCGTGCCTTGCGGCAGATGCGGCTGTGCCGTGGTGGCGGTCGCTGTCTTGTCGGCTTGGTCGGCCCCAGAGGGTTTGTGCCGTGTCGCGGAAGTTATACCCATGGGTAGGATTGTTCGTGCACCATGCACCCATTGGCAAGCGCCTGCCCCGTGCAGGCGGCTATCGATAACCCTGAGAAAGAGACGCCATGGAGACACTGCCCGACCGTCCGCAACAGCCCCTGCACGAATACCTGCGCACCCATGCGCGAGAGCGCGGCGAGCGCGCCGCCTGCATCTGGTACGGCCACGCGATGAGCTGGTCCGAACTCGACCGCGCGAGCGATGCCTTCGCAGCACGGCTGCAGGCCATCGGCGTGAAAAAGGGCGAGCCGGTGGTGCTCTTTCTCAACAATTGCCCGCAGTACCTGGTCGCGCACTTCGGCATCCAGAAGGTCGGTGCCATCGTCTGCCCGAGCGGCCCGCTCAACAAGGAGCACGAGCTCGCCTACCAGGTCAACGATCTGAAGGCGCGCGTGATCGTCGCAGCCGCGCCGCTGTTGCCGGTGGTGCGCAAGGTGCAGCCCGAGAGCGCGCTCGCGCATGTGTTCGTGGTGCACTACGCGGATCTCTTGCCTGCGTCGGCCGCACTCGACTTGCCGGCCGAACTTGCCGCTGAACAGAAGACGCAGCGCAGCGTGCCTGACGACTGCGAGGACTTCCTCGCGGTGATGAAGTCCGGAGCGAAGCCGGAGCCTGTCGCCATCGACATGGACGACGTCGCGCTCATGACCTACACCTCGGGCACCACGGGCCTCCCCAAGGGCGCGATGCTGAGCTACGGCAACGCGCTCTTCAAGACGCGCGCCGTAGTCGACTGCAATGGCGTGCGCCCCGACGACGTGCTGCTCTCCATCGCGCCGCTGTATCACATCGCCGGCATGCTGATGGGCGTGAACGTGCCGGTGTTGAGCGGTGCCACCTCGGTGCTGCTGCACCGCTTCGATCCGCGCGCGGTGCTGCAGGCCATCGCCGCGCACAAGGTGAGCTGGTGGTACAGCATCGCGCCGATGAACGTGGCGTGCATGCAGGTGCCCGACATCGCGGGCTTCGACATGTCGAGCCTCAAGATGAACCCGGTGACCAGCTTCGGCATCACCTTCACCGAACCGCTCGCAGCGCAGTGGCGCTCGCATGCCGCGAACTGCAGCTCGTTCGAGGCCGCTTACGGCCTGAGCGAAACCCACACCTGCGACACCTACACGCCGCACCATGCGCCGCGCTGGGGAACGCAGGGCATTGCGGTGCCGGGCGTGACGATCCGCATCCTCGATGCCGATACGCAGGCCGACATGCCCACCGGCGAGGTCGGCGAGATCGTGCTCACCAGTCCCGGCTCCTTCAAGGGCTACTGGAACAAGCCCGAAGCCACGGCCGCGACGCTGCGCAACGGCTGGGTGCACACCGGCGACATGGGCAAGCTCGATGCCGACGGGTATCTCACCTTCATCGGCCGCTTCAAGGAAATGATCAAGGTCTCGGGCTACAGCGTGTTTCCGGAAGAGGTCGAAACCATCCTCATCAAGCATCCCGCCGTGGCGCAGGCCGCGGTGATCGCCCGGCCCGATGCCGAGAAGGGCGAGGTGGTGAAGGCGTTCATCGTGCGCAAGCCCAATGCCGAACTCGACGCCGAGGCGCTCATCGCCTGGTCGCGCGACAACATGGCGAGCTACAAGGCGCCGCGCGCCGTGAGCTTCATCGATGCATTGCCCACGACGGGCGCTGGCAAGGTGCTGCGCCGCTTGCTCAAAGACAAGAACTGAAAGACATCGCGTGTTCTCCAAAGTTTTGATTGCCAACCGCGGCGAGATCGCCGTGCGGTTGGTGCGCGCCTTGCGCGACCTCGGTATCGCCAGCGTGGCGGTGCATGCGCGCGACGATGCGGCGGCGCTTCATGTGCAACTGGCCGATGCGACGGTGGCGCTCGATGCGACCGGGCCGTCTGCGTATCTCGACGTGGCTGCGCTGATCGCGGTCGCGAAGGCAGAGGGCTGCGATGCGGTGCATCCCGGCTACGGCTTCCTGAGCGAACGTGCGGATTTCGCCGAGGCGTGCGCAGATGCGGGGCTGGTCTTCATCGGCCCGACGCCCGAGCAGCTGGGCCTCTTCGGCGACAAGGCGCGCGCACGCGAACTGGCCACGCAATGCGACGTGCCCGTGATGCCCGGCAGTGCAGGCGCCGTGACGCTCGCAGAGGCGCAGGCCTTCTTCGCCGAGCAGCATGCGCAAGGTGCGGGCGTGATGGTCAAGGCGATTGGTGGTGGCGGTGGGCGCGGCATGCGCACGGTGCTGAACGCGGCCGATCTGCCCGAGGCGCATGCGCGCTGCATGTCCGAGGCCAAGGCGGCCTTCGGCATCGAGGGCGTGTACGTCGAGCGGTTGATGCGGAACGCCCGGCACATCGAGGTGCAGGTGCTGGGCGACGGGCGGGCCGTGGCCAGCCTCGGCGAGCGCGAGTGCACCTTGCAGCGGCGCTTTCAGAAGCTGGTGGAGATCGCGCCCAGTCCGTCGCTGCCGGAGGCGCTGCGCGCGCAGGTCACCCAGGCTGCGCTGCGCATGGCGGAGACGGTCGGCTATCGCGGGCTCGGCACTTTCGAATTTCTTGTCGATGCGGCATCGGCGACGCTGCCTTTCGTCTTCATCGAGGCGAATCCGCGCCTGCAGGTCGAACACACGGTGACCGAGGCCGTCACCGGGCTGGACCTGGTGCAGTTGCAGATCGCCGTCGCGTCTGGCGAATCCCTCGGCGCGCTGGGCATCGAGGCCGACCGCACCGCGCCGCAGCGCGGCTTTGCAGTGCAGTGGCGCATCAACGCCGAGACGCTCGATGCGCAGGGCAATGCGCGGCCGTCGGGTGGCACGCTCGCGCGCTTCGACCTGCCGAGCGGGCCGGGTGTGCGAGTCGATACGCACGGCTATGCGGGTCTCGCGCCGTCGCCGCATTACGACACGTTGCTCGCCAAGCTGGTCGTGCATTCACCGTCGCCGAAATTCGCCGATGCGCTGCGCCGCTCGCTGCGCGCGCTGGGCGAGTGCCGCATCGACGGCATCGCGACGAATCTCTCGCTGCTGCGCGCCATCGCCGCGCGGCCCGAGTTCGTAACCCAGGCGGTGCACACGCGCTTCGTCGAGGCGCACCTGGGTGATCTGCTGGCGGCCGCGGCATCGCTTGAAAGGCATGCGAAGGACATTGCCCCCGTCGCCGCGAGCGTCACGGCTTCCATTGCCGGCGAAGAGGACGAACTGACGGTCAAGGCACCGATGCCTGCCAAGCTTGTGCAGTTCGAAGTGGCCGTCGGCGATGTGCTCCCCGCCGGCGCGCAGCTCGGCGTGCTCGAAGCCATGAAGATGGAGCACCTGCTGCACGCGCCCTTCGCGGGCCGGGTGGTCGCGCTGCTCGCGGAGCCCGGCGACTACCTCGTCGAAGGCCAGTCGCTGGTGCGCCTGGAGGCCGTCGATGCGCAAGCTGTCGAAGCCGAGGCGCGCACCGAGCACGACCTCGACGCGATCCGCCCCGATCTGCAGAAGGTGATCGACCGCCACGCGCCGACGCTCGACGTCAATCGCAAGCCGGCCGTCGACAAACGCCACGCACAGGGCGGCCGTACCGCACGCGAGAACATCGCCGACCTCTGCGACACCGCCGCCGACCCCGGCAACTTCATCGAATACGGCGCGCTCGCCATCGCCGCGCAAACGCGTCGCCGCACGCTCGAAGACCTGATCGCGAATACGCCCGCCGACGGCATGGTCACCGGCCTCGGCAGCATCAACGCGAAGCAGTTCGGCCCCGAGAAATCGCGCTGCGCCGTGCTGGCCTACGACTACACGGTGCTCGCCGGCACGCAGGGCATGCGCAATCACCACAAGACCGACCGGCTGCTGGCGGTCGCGCATCAGCTCAACCTGCCGGTCGTGCTGTTCGCCGAAGGCGGCGGCGGCCGTCCCGGCGACACCGACATGCCGATCGTCGCGGGCCTCAACAACCACACCTTCAGCCAGTTCGCCGCACTCTCGGGCAAGGTGCCGGTGGTCGGCATCGTGCATGGCCGCTGCTTCGCGGGCAATGCGGCGCTGCTTGGCTGCGCGGACGTGATCATCGCCACGCGCGGCAGCAACATCGGCATGAGCGGGCCCGCGATGATCGAAGGCGGCGGGCTCGGTACCTTCGCGCCCGAGCAGATCGGGCCGAGCAGCGTGCAGTCGCGTAACGGCGTGATCGACATCCTCGTGGAGGACGAAGCCGCCGCCGTCGCCGCGGCGAAGCAATACCTGTCGTACTTCCAGGGGCCGACCACGGATTGGCAGTGCGCCGACCCGCGCACGCTGCGCCACGTGGTGCCCGAGAACCGCCTGCGCGTGTACGACGTGCGCGCCGCGATGCGCGGCGTGGCCGACACCGGCTCCCTGCTCGAACTGCGCGCGGGTTTCGGCGCCGGCATCGTCACGGCGCTCGCGCGCATCGAAGGCCGGCCCATCGGCCTCATGGCCAACAACCCGCACCACCTCGGCGGTGCCATCGACGTGGAGGCTGCAGACAAGTCCGCGCGCTTCATGCAGCTGTGCAATGCGCATGGGCTGCCGATCGTCTCGCTGTGCGACACGCCGGGCTTCATGGTCGGGCCCGAGATCGAGGCACAGGCGCAGGTGCGTCATGTCTGCCGCATGTTCATGGTGGCGTCGCACCTGCGCGTGCCTTTCTTCGCGGTCGTGCTGCGCAAGGGATACGGCCTCGGTGCGCAGGCGATGACGGCCGGCGGCTTCGATGCACCGGTGTTCACTGTCGCCTGGCCCACGGGTGAATTCGGCGCGATGGGGCTTGAAGGCGCGGTGCGCCTGGGCTTTCGCAAGGAGCTCGCTGCGGTGCCTGAAGGCGCCGAGCGCGATGCGCTCTTCAAGAAGCTCGTGGCGCAGCAATACGCGAACGGCGAGGCGATCCACATGGCGCAGACGCTGGAGATCGATGCGGTCATCGATCCGGCGGAAACCCGCACCTGGCTGGTGCGCGGATTGGCCTCAGCCACACGCGGTGTAGTACCTGTTTCTCCCTATGTAGACACTTGGTAACCACGCGCTAGACCCCGTCGCGCCACAGGGCAAGGCGGCTCCGTAAACTGGGTCGCTTTGCACGCATGAACCTCGTTTCCCGCGGCCTGTCCCGCCTTCGCGAAGTGGCACTGGCGCATTGGGTCGCCGCGCTGTGTCTCGCCGTGCTGGCAGTCGGCGTGCAGGCCGTGCAGCCCGACCATCGTCCGAAGCAATCCGCCGACGCGCATTGGGTCGGCAGCTGGGCCGTGGCACCGCTGGACTTTCGCGAACTGGCCGCGAACCCGGCCGTGGCGCACAAGCCCGCACCCGGCGGCGATCAATTCCGCGGGCAGACGCTGCGCCAGCAACTGGCGCCCACGCTCGGCGGCGAACGCATCCGCATTCGTTTTTCCAACCGCTTCGGCAAGGCGCCGCTGCGCATCGCGGCTGCGAGCGTGGCGCGCAGCACGGGCGGCGATGCGATTTCTCCGTCGACCTTGCGGGGGTTGCGTTTCGGCGGTCGCGGCAGCTTGACCCTCGCGCCCGGCGCGGAGGCGTGGAGCGATGGTGTCGACTTGAAGATCGAGGCCGGGCAGACCATGGCGGTCAGCGCTTTCTTTGATCGTGAGACGCCCTACGGCACGGTGCACCTGCTCTCCGTCGACACGAGCTGGGTCGCGCCGGGCAATGCGGTGGCGGCGTCGAAATTGCAGGGTGCGACGACGCTGCCGCTGAATCACATCGTGACGGGTCTCGATGTGCTCACCACGAAGTCTGTGCGCACCGTGGTTGCGTTCGGCGACTCCATCACCGCGGGTGGCGGCGAGTCCGGCGATGGCGCGTACCCCGACATGCTGGCCACGCGCCTGCGCGACAGCCCGCAGGCGGCGCACGAGGTGTCGGTGCTCAATGCCGGCATCGGCGGCAACCGCCTGCTGGTCGACGGCATCGGCCCCCATGGGCTCTCGCGTTTCGCACGCGATGTGTTGGGGCAGAGCGGCGTGACGCACACGATCGTGCTGCTGGGCACCAACGACATCGGCCGCAGCGTGTTCCTCGGGGCGCCTGGAAATCCGGACACCGTGCACGATCTTCCGACCGCCGAGCGCATCACCGACGGGCTGCAGCAACTGGTGAAGCAGGCGCGTGCGAAGGGCATCAAGGTGCTGCTCGGCACCGTGCCGCCGTTCCGCAATACGCCGTACTGGAACGAGCGCAACGAGGCCATGCGCAACGCGGTCAATCGTTGGATCCGCAGCCGCCATGACGTGGATGGCGTGATCGATTTCGATGCCGCACTGCGCGACCCCGCCGACCCGCAGGCGTTGAATCCGCAGTTCGACAACGGCGACCACCTGCACCCCAACAAGGCCGGCCATGCGGCGATGGCCGGGGCCATCGACCTGAAGGAATTGCAGGAATAAGCGCAGTGAAGGCGCCGAAAGTACCCAAAAGGTGGCGAAACAGCTTTACACAAGATTTCGCGTAAGGCTTACACCCTCTTCACATGGGCTCATCAGCATGAAGGCTCCAACCACTCATGAGGAGCCTCCCATGAAAAAACTCGCAATCACCCTTTCCATTGGCGCTGCTTCGCTGCTGTCGATGGGCGCTGCAATGACCATTCCCACGACGGCGCAAGCGCAGCCGGTGGTCATCCAGGTCGCACCGCCGCCGCCGCGTTCGGAGCGCGTGCCGCCGCCGCGCCGTGGTTATGTGTGGGCGCCGGGGCACTACGAATGGAAGCGCGGGCAACACGTGTGGGTCCGTGGCACTTATGTGCGCGCCCGTCCGGGCTATGCGTATCGCGCCCCGGAATGGCGTGAGAACAACGGCCGCTGGGAATACAACCGCGGCCGCTGGGACCGCGACGGCGATGGTGTGCCGAACCGCCAGGACCGTCGTCCAGACAATCCCAACCGCAACTGACCTTGTGTCCGGCGGTGCCGCCGGGCTCGCGCTGCCCTCTTTCAGCGGATGCTGACCATCTCGAGGGTTTCGCGGACCTGGAACGCCGTACCGCCGGCACCTCCGCGTGTCTGCGCTTCGAAGCGGACGACGCGGGCCAGCTCGCTCGAGTACCACACGTCGGCCTTGTAGGGCCCGTACTGATTGCCCCCTACTGCGCCCGTATTGGCAAAACGTTGCGTGAAGCCGCGATATTCGATTCGCACCGCTTTGATTTCCTTGCCTCCGACATTCACCACGGTGTCTTCCATCACCGTCGCGTTGAGGTCCATGTTGATGCGCGATCCTCCGAAGACGGACCCATAGCGTGTCCGCCAAGCGGCTTCTTCCTTGAGATTCGCCTTGCCCCAGCCGCCGGGCGGCATCGCCGCGTCAAAGTCGCCTGCGATGGCCGTGGTGACGCTGACGACCTCGCCGCCGGGCTTCTCGATCCATCCGCCGTTGTTGAAGCTGATGCGATCGTCAGTGGGTGGGTCCGCGCGGTAGATCACCTTGCGGTAGGTGTTGGTCAGCCGGTCGTGCAACTGGTACTCGATGACGCTCGGACGGCCCGCTGCAGCGATCGCGCTCGTCGTGGTCGTGCCGCCCGTCGCCGCCGTGGGAGGCAGTGCAGCGAGGCGTTCGACGGCCACGCGGCCGCGCGCCGGCAGTTCGGCGATCCATGCAGAGGGCATCGCAAGATTTGCCATGGGTGTCGTGCCCAGCAAGCCCACCAGCCGTCCCTGCGCGTCGAACAGTCCGGCGCCGCCAAGCCCCGCCTCGGGGGGCGATGCGAGTTGCAGCGCTTCGAGTTCGCCCGCGCCGCTGCGCCGCATGCCGGCGAGCATGCCGATGCCGAGCGTGAGTTCCTTGCCTCTGGGCGCCCCGACGATGTAGAGCGGCATGCCGACCTGCAAGGCCGTCGTCGGCGCAATCGCCGGGGTGGGCGGCGTGAAATTGGCGATGCGCAACTGGCACAGATCGCGTTCGACATCCGGAAATTCCAGCGTCGCGCCGTAGCTCACGTTGTCGCGCTTCAGCGCCACGGCGCTGGCCTTGGCAAGGAGCTGGCAGCTCGTGACAGCCGTGCCTGGGCCGGTGACCACTGCACTGCCGGTGGCGAGGGTCTTGCCTTGCGCATCGCTGGCCTGCACCACCCAGACGGAAGGGGACACCCGTGAGAAGAGCGCATCGGGTGCAAGCGGGACCTGGGCCGATGCGGGAAGCGAGACAGCCAGGGTCAGCGCAAAGGGGGCGAGCAGATGTCTCATCGGGCGGGCTGCAGGAGCAGTCGGAGATCGTTGACGGGCGTCTTGGCGAAAGGCGTGGCCTCGGGGGCCGCAGGCGAGGGCGTGGGTGCTGGAAACGGTGTGGCCGGTGGCGGGATGGCCGGGGCTGGTGACGGGATGGCGACGACTGCAGGTGCTTCGGTATTCGGAGCGACGGCCACCTGGCGTACCGGTGTCGCCGTGGCGGGCGCTGCAGTAGGAGTTGAATTCGCAGTCGCAGTCGTGTCCGATGTGACCGCAGCCGGTGCCGTGCTCGCCGCCTTGGCAGAGACCGGTCCCATGCCGCTGTAGGCCAAAGACGGCAATGCACTGCGGCCTTCCGATTCCCCGACTCGTTGGAACGCCGGATGCCCGACCATGAAGCCCATGCTGATGCTCATCTGCACATACGCGGTCTGCTTGGGCCGCAGCACGACGTCGATGCTGCCCTCGGCCTCGGTGCGTGCGGTGGCCCGGTAGGTGCCGGCCGGCCTGTCGATGAAGAAGAAACCGTTGGGCTGCGACTTGCCCACGACCTGCCCGTTGACCGAAACCTCGGGCTGCACCGCCATGCCCACGATCGAGTCGCGATAGAAGTAGATGCGCCCCTCGTTCTCGCCGAGCGAGGGGAGGCTTTGCGAAAGCTCCGAGAAACGCGGCCCGGTGGCCGAACATCCGAACAGACAGGCTGAAAGAACAGCCAGCAGAAAACCACCGAACCAACGTCGCATTGCGCCTTCTCCTCTTTTGGCGCCGGATGCTACACCCGCCTGCAGCGGCGGATGCCGCGGGTTTTCAGCGGAACACGACCGTCCGGTGCCCGTTCAGCAGCACGCGGTGCTCGCTGTGCCACTTCACCGCGCGGGCCAGCACCTGGCTCTCGGTGTCGCGGCCGCGGGCCGTGAGGTCTTCGACGGTGTCGGTGTGGTCGGCGCGGGCCACGTCCTGCTCGATGATCGGGCCCTCGTCGAGGTCGGCCGTCACGTAGTGGGCGGTGGCGCCGATCAGCTTCACGCCGCGGTCGTGCGCCTGGTAGTAGGGCTTGGCGCCCTTGAAGCTCGGCAGGAACGAGTGATGGATGTTGATCGCGCGGCCGGCCAGGCTCTTGCACAGGTCGTTGCTGAGCACCTGCATGTAGCGCGCGAGCACCACGAGTTCGGCACCCTCGGCCTCGATGATTTCCAGCTGCTTCGCCTCGGCCTGTGGCTTGGTCGCGGCCGTCACCGGGATGTGGTGGAAGGGCACGTTGTAGCTGGCGGCCAGCTGGTAGAAGTCGCGGTGGTTCGAGATGATCGCGCGCACGTCTATGGAGAGCAGGCCGCTCTTCCAGCGGAACAACAGGTCGTTGAGGCAGTGGCCTTCCTTGCTCACCAGGATCACTGTCTTCATCGGTTCGGCGGCGGCGTGCAGCTGCAGGTTCATACCGAAGCCGGCAGCGAAGGTCTTCAGTTCCTCGCGCAACACCGCTTCGCCATGGTCGCCGCAGGCGAAGCGCACGCGCATGAAGAACAGGCCCGTGCCGTGGTCGTTGTACTGGGCGGCCTCTTCGATGTTGGCGCCCCGTTCGAGCAGGAAGCCCGATACGGCATGCACGATGCCCGTGCGGTCGGGGCACGAGAGGTTGAGGATGTATGCGGGCGTGGCGGTCACGGGGGGCGTTGGGGTCGTCATGAGGGGCGCAATTGTCGCAGGGGTGCCAGAATCGTGATTTTCCCTCGACAGATAACCGCAGGAGCGAGACATGGCCTACCAGGACTTCAACATGGGCAACCAGTGGCTGCCCTTCACCCCCAACCGCCATTTCCAGAAAGACCCGCGCGTCTTCGTGGCGGCCGACGGCATGGAATTCACCACGCACGACGGCAAGAAGGTGATCGATGGCGTCTCCTCCCTCTGGTGCGTGGGCGCAGGCCACAACCGGAAGCCCATCAACGAGGCCATCAAGACGCAGCTCGACACGCTCGACTACGCCACCGCCTTCCAGGTCAGCAACGACAAGGCTTTTCGCGCGGCCGAGATGATCGCGGCGCTCGCCCCGGGCGATCTCAACAAGGTGCTGTTCTGCAACTCGGGCAGCGAGGCTGCCGACACCTCGATGAAGGTGGCGCTGGCCTATCACCGCGCGCGCGGCGAGGGCCACCGCAACGTGTTCATCGGCCGCGAGAAGGGCTACCACGGCGTGGGCTTCGGCGGCATGTCGGTGGGCGGCATTCCGGGCAACCGCAAGGTGTTCGGCTCGGCCTTTTTGCCGCGCGTG
>Ga0163161_10000267_pt1 | contig 45913 bp, 41 predicted proteins | sample S45metaG_FD_129847 | JGI IMG/M metagenome (GOLD analysis project Ga0163161, IMG submission 129847) | Switchgrass rhizosphere microbial communities from Kellogg Biological Station, Michigan, USA - S4-5 metaG | ecosystem: Host-associated > Plants > Roots > Rhizosphere > Soil | place: USA... | reverse complement strand
TGCACAGGAGATAGGCTGCAAAAAAACCCAAGAAAGGTGCCGCCGCAATGTCCAAATCCTACTTCAACGACAACCTTGCTGAGCGCGATCCGCTCATTTTCAAAGCCTTGAATGACGAGAAGAAACGTCAGCAAGGCCAGATCGAATTGATCGCCTCCGAAAACTCAGTAAGCCAGGCTTCGTTGGAAGCATTAGGCTCGGTTATCACCAACAAGACAGTTGAAGGCTACCCAGGGAAACGCTTCCATGGCGGCGCCGATTTTGCTGACGTCGTCGAGCAAGCAGCAATCGACCGTGCAAAAGAGTTGTTTGGCTGCGGCTATGTAAACGTTCAGCCACACTCGGGCACTCAGGCCAACCAAGCGGTTTTCTTCGCTCTACTGCAACCAGGTGACGTAGTCCTGAGTCTGGATCTCGCTGCCGGTGGTCACCTGAGCCATGGTGCCAAACCCAACCAGTCAGGCCGTTGGTTCAGCATCGTTTCCTATGGTGTTGATCGCGAAACTGGCCGTATTGACTACGACAATGTCGAAGCGCTTGCCTTGGAACACAAGCCGAAGCTGATCATCTCGGGTGGCTCGTCCTATCCGCGAGAGATCGATTTCCCCCGCATGCGTGAGATTGCAGACAAAGTCGGAGCTACCTATCTGGTGGACATGGCTCACTTTGCTGGTCTGGTAGCCGCTGGTGTTCACCCGTCTCCAATTCCGCATGCTGACATCGTCACTTGCACTACGACTAAAACCCTACGTGGTGCACGTGGCGGGCTGGTAATGACCAACCGCGAAGATCTGTTCAAGAAGCTGCAACCAGCTGTATTCCCTGGCGTACAGGGCAGCGCACACCTGGCCACCATTGCCGGTAAAGCCGTCTGCCTGGGAGAGGCGCTGACTGATGAATTCAAGGCCTATGGCGCAAATGTCAAAGCAAACGCCCGTCTCCTGGCAGAGGTTCTGCAAAAGCGTGGTGTGCGCATCGTCAGTGGCGGCACTGATACTCATGTTGTTCTGGTAGACGTTTCGTCGAAAGGTTTGACCGGTCAAGAGTCTCAAGACGCTCTCTCGGCGATCAATATCACCTCGAACAAGAACCCGATTCCGTTCGACAGCGCAAAACCATCTGAATGGAAGGGCTTGCGGCTGGGTTCGTCTGCCGGCACTACCCGAGGCTTCGGTGCGAAAGAGTTCGAGGTGATCGGCAACCTGATCGCTGACATTTTCGACGCTCAAGCAAGCGACGGAGCAGCTCTTGCTGCCGTAATCGAGAAGAGCCGCGCAACTGTCGCCGACCTGGTTGCTGACTTCCCAATTTATGCCTAAGGAGCGTTGGCGGGCTTATCTGCACTCGCTCGCCAATCTCTCAATGCAGTAGGAAAACAAAAGATGAGCGTTCAACTTCCTAATGATCCGGCACGCGACGATGTACTGGCCGGACGTCCTACGCTGTGGCTAAACCCAAGCCTGAAGGCAAACGGCATTGCTGACCCCGCTCTGCCGGTTCGATCCTCTCAGGTCAAAGAAGCCGAACAGAACTGGGAACTGCTGGCTCCGCTTCTGCAAGTTTGCTTCCCTGAGCTGGTTGAGTCGAAAGGCCGGATTCAGTCCAAGCTGATCGAAGCTACGAGCCTGCGGCAAGCCGTAGGATATGGGGCTACTGAATATGGCCGTGTATTCGTCAAGGCTGATGGCGACCTGCCTGTTGCCGGCTCTATCAAGGCTCGTGGTGGTGTATATGAGGTGTTCATGTACGCCAAACAAATGGCCGAGAAGCGCGGAATCCTCACCCCAGGTGGCGACATTACTGTGCTTGCCGGTGCGCAAGCCAGTGCCCTATTTGCACAGCACACCATCGCAGTGGGCAGTACCGGCAACCTGGGTCTGAGCGTGGGTATCGCAGCACGCGCGCTGGGCTTCCGTGCCGTGGTTCACATGTCGTCTGATGCCAAACAGTGGAAAGTGGATCGCCTGACGCGTCTGGGCGTCGAGGTGGTGCAACACAAAGCTGACTACACAACAGCGGTTGAGCACGCCCGTATCGACGCTGAAAGCGATCCGACCATTTACTTCGTGGATGACGAACGTTCAGAAATGCTGTTCTTCGGCTACAGCGCAGCGGCTAGCGAACTGGCTGCCCAGTTGGATGCCGCAGGTGTCACAGTTGATGAAGAGCACCCTCTTTTCATCTATCTGCCGTGCGGTATTGGTGGCGCCCCAGGTGGTGCCGCTTATGGTCTGAAGGCAATCTTCGGTGATGCTGCGCACGCATTCTTCGTTGAACCTGTCCAATCGCCATGTGCACTGGTGCACATGATGAGTGGTTCGCAAGAGCTGGTATCTGTCTACGACGTCGGTCTGACCAACCGCACCGAGGCTGACGGTATGGCAGTCGCGCGCATGTCGGCGTTCGTCGCGGATGTGATGAAGCCTATGTTGTCCGGTGTCTTCACCGTCGCGGATGACGACCTTTTTCGTTGGCTCTGGATGGCCGAGACGAAGCAGTCCATTCGCCTCGAACCTTCGGCGACCGCAGGATTCGCAGGGCCTGAGTTCATCGTCAAAAGTGCCCAAGGCCGCGCATATCAAGAATCCAAAGGCCTCGTGGGCAACCTTGCCCAGGCTACTCACGTCATCTGGACTACGGGAGGCGCCTTTGTTCCGGAAGACCAGTTTAAAAAGTTTTTGGAACGCGGCGCATCGTTAGTCAATGTTGACTAATAAAGCCGTTCTAAGGGTATGAGCTTCATACCCTATTTAAAGTTACTTGCGTCAAAAATAATAACCACGCCAGTTTTTGATGTTGAGGTAAAGTTCCATGAATAAACCATTCCTGGCCGACCGTATCGACGGGAAAGGCTTCGCAGCTGATCTCGTTGAAAAACTTACGATTGAAGTCGCAGAGATTAAATCCGAGACTGGCATTACACCCGGCTTGGCAGTTGTGCTTGTGGGTGAAGACCCCGCCAGCGGTGTATATGTTGGGGCCAAGCACCGGCAAACTCTTGCAATCGGCATGGAGTCTTTTGTCCATCGACTTCCCGCCGAAACAACTCAGACAGAATTAATGACGCTACTTGCAAAGTTAAATGCCGCTCCGGAAGTAAATGGCATTCTTGTGCAATTACCTCTGCCTGCGCACTTGGACACAAATGCCGTTATTAACGCCATTGATCCAAACAAAGATGTAGACGGCTTTCATATTTTGAACGCTGGCCGTCTGGCGACCGGTCAGGATGCGCTGATTCCGTGCACTCCGCTTGGCTGCCTGATGATGCTCAAAGAACGACTCGGTAGCCTCGAAGGGCTCAACGCCGTGGTTGTTGGTAAATCCAACATTGTCGGTAAGCCGATGGCGCAGCTTCTGATGACCGAGAACTGCACTGTCACTGTGGCGCATTCGAAAACGCAAAATGTACCCGAGCTCTGCCGAACTGCAGACATCCTCGTTGTCGCCGTAGGTCGCCCAGAGTTGGTGAAGGGTGACTGGATCAAGCCAGGCGCAGTCGTCATCGACGTTGGTATCAACAGAGTTTGGCGCGATGAACGCTCTCGGATTGTTGGTGATGTTGCATTCGAGGAGGCGGGACATGCCTCAGCAATCACACCCGTTCCAGGTGGTGTCGGCCCTATGACAATCGCATGCCTGCTGGCCAATACCGTCACAGCATTCAAGCGTCAGCACCATATCGTTACCCATCAGGCAGCAGTAGCCGTTTAAGGTGATCTCAGATGAACAAAGCTAAAAATAACTACGTACTCCGTGTTACCTGTCCTTCGATCCGGGGCGTAACCGCTGACATCACTGCTTTCTTGTCTGGACGAGGTTGCAATATCCGCGACAGCGCCCAGTTTGATGATGAGAGCACCAATCATTACTTCATGCGGATCACCTTCCGCTCAGAAGAAGGTCGCTCGTTGCTGGATCTGGAAAAAGAATTCTTACCACTTGTTGAAAAATACAAGATGGATTACGAATTCTTCGATGAGCGTAAAAAACGCAAAGTCATTTTGATGGTGTCACGCTTCGGCCATTGCTTGAACGACCTGCTCTACCGCTGGGGCATTGGTGCACTGCCAATCGACATTGTCGGTGTTATCTCGAACCATCTGGACTTCCAAAAAGTAGTCGAAGGCCATGGCATTCCGTACCACCTCATCAAGGTGACCAAGGAAAACAAAGCAGAAGCTGAAGCCGAACAAATGCGCATCGTTCGCGAAACCGGCGCTGAGCTCATCGTCCTGGCTCGCTACATGCAAATCCTGTCTGATGAAATGTGCCAGCAGATGTCGGGCCGCATCATCAACATTCATCACTCGTTCCTGCCATCTTTCAAAGGCGGAAGCCCATACAAGCAGGCTTTTGACCGTGGGGTGAAGCTCATTGGAGCAACCTCCCACTTCGTGACTGCCGACTTGGATGAGGGGCCGATTATCGAGCAAGACATCGTCCGCATCACTCATGCTCAAAGCCCTGAAGACTATGTTTCGTTGGGGCGCGATGTTGAAAGCCAAGTGCTTGCGCGAGCCATTCATGCCTACGTGCATGGCAGGGTTTTCCTGAACGAAAACAAGACTATTGTGTTCCCGCCTTCGCCGGATTCGTATACAGCTGAGAATGTCGGTTGATATGAGTGTTCCGACGCGCATCTAGGTCATAGAACTTTGTTTATGGCTGAATCTCGATGGTGAAGTACCCCCTTGGGATTTTTCCAAGGGGGCTTACTTGCATAAAGAAGTTTTAGTCAGACGCAAATCAAAGCATGGCAATGAAAACAGCTTATAGCTTCGGCGCTTAATTATCATTTCGCTGGTCGTTGCACTAATAAAAATAAGTCGCGAGGCATACCAATGCAAGAATCTACGTGGTTGTTAGGAGTTTTATTCACGTCCATCGCCTTAATTATTATCCTGATTATGAAAGTCAGGCTTCATGCATTCATGGCCTTGGTAATTGCGTGTTTTGTTGTTGGCTTTGGCGCAGGGATGCCAGTTTCAAAAATTATCAGCACGCTTGAGTCTGGTATAGGTGGAACACTGGGCTTCCTTATCGCGATCATAGGACTCGGCGGAATACTCGGAAAAATTCTAGAGGAGTCCGGAGGTGCTGAGCGACTCGCCAAAACTCTGCTCGATAACTTAGGCTCCAAACGAGCCCATTGGGTAATGGCCATTGTAGGAGCCATTGCCGGTATTCCTGTATTTTTTGAGGTCGGCTTCGTACTCCTGATTCCACTTGTCTACGTTGTGGCGCGGGAGACAAAAATAAATACTTTGTTTTTGGGAATTCCCCTCGCGATTTCCTTGATGACCATTCACTGCATCCTTCCTCCACACCCAGCCGCGATGGCTATTACCGTGATGATGGGCGCTGATGTCGGAACTGTGATTATCTACGGCCTTCTGGTCGGAATTCCTACGATCATTATTGCTGGGCCTATTTGGGTAAACCTATACTGCGGTAGAGAAGCCTCGGCAAATCAGCAGATTTTCCTTAAAGCCCACGGGGAAAGCGCTGGAGCAGCACGAGCGATGCCTGGCTTTGGCATTACTCTGCTGACCATCGGCCTTCCTCTAATTCTTATGGTGTTCAAAACTGCAACCGCGAACCTCCCTGATGGTTTATGGGTGAAAGTGGCTGCACAGTTCGTTGGGAACCCATTGATCGCTCTGATGATTTCTGTGGGGTTCGCCTATTGGTCGCTTGGTCTACGTCAACGTCGCACCATGACCGAGTTGTTGGAACTGACCCAGCGTAGCTTTCCTGCCTTAGCGAACATCATTTTTGTTATCGGCGCGGGCGGAGCATTCAACGCTGTTCTGATAGAAAGTGGGGTGGGTAAAGCAATCTCCTGGCTTCTCGCAGGATCTGATATCAATCTGATCATCCTTGCCTGGTTCGTTGCCTGGCTGATGCACTTCGCAGTGGGCTCCGCCACCGTAGCAATGGTGAGTGCCGCCGGCATGATCCACCCAATGCTGGCTGCCGACCCTCACTTGAAGCCCGAGATCCTTGTTATTGCCATCGGAGCCGGCTCTATTGGCTGGGCACATGTCACCGACTCCGCTTTCTGGGTCGTTAAGGAATACCTGAATGTGTCCCTATCAGAAGCGTTGAAAAAGTTCACAGGGGGAACGGTCGTAGCCTCCATCGTCGCGCTTATGGCAACCCTATTGCTCAATTACGCCCTTGGTTGAATTCGTACTGAAAGTCATGCCATTGAAGGCTTCAATACTATTACCTATTTGATGTCGTAAGGAATGAAGGCATCAAATGGGTTTAAACCAGCGAGTCAGGCCCAATGAAACATCACCAAATCTATCTCGGCCTGGGCAGCAATGTTGAGCGTGAAACACACATTGAAATCGCGCTAAAAATGCTGGAAGAGCATCTGGAAAATTTCCGTTGCTCACCCGTTTACGAAAGCATCTCCCTAGACGGAGATCACCCACCCTTTTACAACCTGGTAGTGTCTGCGACCACCGATTTAGATTTGCCAAAGCTAGTCGCATGGCTCAAAGGAATTGAGCACCTACATGGTCGTAGAAGTGGGATGCAGCGATTGATCGCTCTCGATATTGATCTGCTTCTCTTTGACGGCCTGACTGGCGATGTTGACGGCATTCAGCTACCCAGAGCTGAAATCCTGACCCGCTCATTCGTGCTCTACCCTCTCCAGCTCCTTGCACCGAAGCTGAACCTTCCAGGATGCGAAGTCTCCTTGGCAGAACTATGGCTGAAGCTCCAGCCGGGCCCAGAACTTATGCCAGTTCGTTACCCATTCGGTTCTCCTCCCTTCCAACTCATCGGGTCGAGCCTCTCCGGTGGACAACGTAAAGCAATACAGCGGCCTGCCAATCAACTGACCAGCTAATTTCAACGGAGTACGGCATGGTACGTTGCCACATACACGCTCTACCCTACTTCGCCGACCCTACGATCTATTTCTCTCTTATCAGGCATGCTTCCGGGGCCATCCTTCTTGACTCAGGAAGACCGGCGTCGCTGCGAGGCCGTTATGACCTCATGAGCGCCTGGCCTACAAAGTACCTTCAGCCACTTGATGGCGAATCATATACGTCGTTCGCCGACCGATTGAGATCCGCGCTGGCACAGTTAGGGGCGGCGGAACTGTCCCCAAGCCTCCCGTTCGCAGGTGGCTTGATAGGCTACTTTTCGTATGACCTGGCGCGTAGAAATTTTAGACTTGAGCATCCACCTGCCGATAACCTCAAACTCCCTCATGCAGGGATCGGTTTGTACAACTGGTCGCTCACTTCCGATCACATCGAAAGGACAAGTCAACTCGTTTTCCATCCTGCGGCCAGTCAGGAAGAACGAGACCAAATCATCGATGTATTTGAATCCGCGATACCTCAACGCAGTCAAAGCCAAGCCTTCACACTGTCGGAAAAATTTACCAACAACATCGACTATGACCACTACAAAAAGGCCTTGAGCAAAGTACATGACTACATCCATGCAGGTGACTGCTACCAAGTAAATTTCACTCAACGCTTTCAAGCAAAGTATTCAGGAGAAACCTGGAAGGCATACAAAACCCTTAGAAACTCCTGCGCTACACCGTTTAGTGGCTTTGTAAGTCTGGATGCTGTGAACGCCATCATGAGCTTTTCCCCAGAGAGGTTCATCAGGTGTGAGCAGGGATTGCTAGAAACTCGTCCTATCAAGGGCACGACCCCTCGGGGCCGTACAAAGTCAGAAGATACATCAAACGCTCAAGCGCTTCTGAACAGTCCAAAAGACCGCTCAGAAAATCTTATGATTGTCGACTTGCTGAGAAACGATCTGGGTAAGAACTGCAGGTACGGCTCAGTAACCGTGCCAGAGCTATTCACGATTGAAAGCTATCCCAATGTCCACCACCTGGTGAGCACCATTCGAGGTGAGATTGCAGAAGGCAAAGATGTTATTGACGTGCTGATAGATGCCTTTCCAGGTGGTTCAATCACCGGCGCGCCGAAGCTCCGATCAATGCAGATCATTGATGAGCTGGAAGCATTTCAACGGGGAATTTATTGCGGATCGCTCTTGTATATCGACACCAGGGGGGAGATGGACAGCTCTATCGCGATTCGGACACTGCTCGCCAAAGATGGTCTTCTAACGTGTTGGGGAGGGGGTGGAATCGTTGCGGATTCGGAGCCCGGCAGCGAGTATCAGGAGTCGCTTACCAAGGTGAGAAACCTGATGGACTGCCTTGAACAGCATTTCCTTATGAGAGGTTGAGGCTGGACAACGGGCTCTGTTCAACGACCGAGCTTGCGACCGGTGTACATCCGAAACAGGCGCGAAATTAGCTAGGATCGCCAGAAGCTGAAAGCTCCGAAGGCCTGACGCTTACGACCAAGATAGTGCTTTCAATCGAGTTCAAAGGCTTGAGTCCCATCCAGATTGTCTCCTCTGAGTTGACAGTTAAACCGATTTCAACGCCTTTTTCTAACTGCTTCCAATCCCTAATCTGTGCCCATGTTGAACGACGCCACTCACTTAACTCGAAAGGATTTCATCATGAGCAACCCTACTTACAACCGCCTGAACAAAGACGACGCCGTGGTTCTGCTGGTTGACCACCAGACCGGTCTGATCTCCTTGGTTCAGGACTTCTCACCTAACGAATTCAAAAACAACGTGCTGGCTCTGGCTGATGTGGCAAAGTTCTTCGAGCTGCCGACCATTCTCACTACAAGCTTTGAACAAGGCCCGAATGGCCCACTGGTTCCTGAACTCAAGGAGATGTTCCCGGACGCGCCTTACATCGCGCGACCTGGCCAGATCAACGCTTGGGACAACGAAGACTTCGTGAAGGCAATCAAGGCGACGGGGCGCAAGCAACTGATCATCGCCGGCGTGGTGACTGACGTCTGTGTAGCCTTCCCGACATTGTCGGCATTGGCTGAAGGTTTTGAGGTGTTCGTAGTAACCGACTCTTCCGGCACCTTTAACACCACCGTGCAACAGGCAGCCTGGAACCGCATGACGCAGGCAGGCGCACAGATGATGAACTGGTTCTCGGTAGCCTGTGAGCTACAACGCGATTGGCGCTATGACATCGAAGGCTTGGGCAACCTGCTTTCACAGCGCATTCCAAACTACCGCAACCTGATGAACAGCTATTCGGCGCTGGCAGCGCGGTAACCGTAAATTCGCTGCTCGAGTACACCCCGACGATTGGGCTGTTTGAAGGGATCCTGGCCTCGTGAGCAACCAAAAAAATTATGGCTCAGCAATAATTATGGCTGAGCCATAATTTTGGATAATTCAGTTATACCGGTTCCCCAAGCGTCTCTATGGATGGCGCAACTCGAATCACCTGCAATACACAGTCCAAAGCTTATCGACACGCGTCGTGAAGTTCTGGTTCATCATCTCCCGGCCCATCCCCCTATCAGGATTGGTCGGCACGCTCGCCAAGCGCAGTGTTCCCCTACCCCATCGCCCATTGATGGAATCCAGCACGCTCATGACCTTTCAGTAGCCTCCGGTTGTGAGATGGAAAAAAGGTCATCGGTGTACTCACCTTTTTGGCAAAGGCTAACCAGGAGTACCTCGGCCTTGCTGAACTTAAATCCTGACAGGAAAACTCGACCCACCGCTTCCACTACAGCCTTCGTCATCAAGCGCGCGTCGTCGGCTGAAGAGTCGCATCTTCGCGTAAGCGCCTAACCGCTCTCTCGAAACGGTGATCAACAAGGAAAGGACTACCAGTAAACCAGCCAGCAGCAAGCGATTAAGTGTGCGCATGATAGCCTCCGGCACAGACGTAACTGTTGTGAGAGTCCACTTTGAACACACCTAATGCGCATGCCGATTTCAACACCCTGATCAACGCTCCGAAATTTTCCGACGACCCCGTTGGGCACCGCCAGAAAAAGCGGTGGCAGCTCATCGCTGAAGACATCTACAAAAGCACATCCAAAGAGGCGTTGCTCGAGGCAAGGAGCAGAGCCGAAGGGTACATCCATGGACTCCTGGATGCCGGGCATTTGTCGACGAGAGATACTGACCGCGACTATCTCATTTTGAGTATCGTCCAACGGCGGCGTGAGTTTTTGCAGAAACTGCTAAACGAATACGGTTACTGAGCCAAGGCGAGCAGTGAATCTGTCCGACGGCAAAATGAGCATCACAGGATAGAGGCAGTTTGAAGCGCTCCGCACGGCTAACTCGGAGCGCTGCTGATTAAAACCGTAGGAGGCCTAGCAAGCGTTTTTTCATAGGTCTGACGGAGCTCGAGAAATGAGCTTGGACTGAATCGACTCCCATTCCACCATTGAAATGAGCACCGCAGTCCTGCGTTCCCCCTCGATCAAAACCGGTTTTCGAGTCGTGATCACCTGGTCGAGCAATTCGTCAAAGTGGGTTGTTGCTCGAACAACTGACCATCACTGTTCCGCCATGTGCCTAGCCCTATCTCGAGATGAAAAAGTGGACGTCTCACCATCATTTAGAAATGGTCGGCGGATTCGAGAAGCTTCAGAAAACTCGCTCTGCCGAGGCCTCGCTTGAAGCTAGCGATGATGTAATTACCAGCTTGGGTTTCGAGCAGCCAAAACCGTCCTTCTTTCCTAGCCGATCGAACTTTTTCCGTGCGAATGATTCCGCCATTGGCGATTCGGTACGCGTCGTCATGCGGAAAGTGGTCGAAGGACACGCCAAGGCATCTGTCCTCGATGATCACTGCATCGCTGATAAATGCCGTAATGGGTACTGTGTATTTTCGGAGACTCGCGTGTACAAGGCGACTCATTTGGAAGTCACTGAGATATTTGGTATGAAATTCAACTTCGATGATTTCAGGCATCCGGCCATCTCCAAATGACTCAAGTAGTATTTTTCGCCAGTCATTGCTCAAACCGCTTTCATGGAAAAAGCAGCACCTATGCTGGCATTTTTTCTTAGGCCCGATCCCAGCAGGAGGTAGACCGTACTCCTGGTTTCAAACATGCAACCCTGACTAAAAGACACGCCAAAATTGCTGCGTACCCACATGCCTGCCTGAAATCGATTTCGGCTATCAAAAACGACTTCATGCGCGTACAGAGTCGCGGGCAGCAGGCCCAGTCCGATGAGCTTTTCTTTCTCATCTGAATTGACCGTGAGGTCGAGCAAAATCCACTGCCGAACAACGCAGAATGCTTTGCCTGGGAATGACTTTGCTGCTAAATAGATCAGGTCTTCCTCAGTCCCCAACCAGCCAGCCATCTCCGCGCCTGCGCCGTAAAGTAGCTGCGAGATTTCTTCTAACGTGACCATGTAATTTTCTCGAATTCGTACGCAGCGAAATTCAGTTCGCTAAGGTTCATCACTGAGAGACGGCTCATCAAATCTCGATCAGAAAATCCTGATCGAAACCGGTCTCTTCGGTCGGGTATCCGCGAGGATTTGACACTACTCGGCATCCTCCTTTAACGAAATCCGCAGCGATGTGGGTATGTCCATACACCCAAAGATCGGCCTTCCCCAGAAGCTCAGGCCAATTGTTTGCGTACGCAGCAATAAGGTGTGCAGGAAAATCCCCACTCACGTATTCCGACATAGGAGCATGGTGCGTGACGACAACAGTTTTACCGGCGAAGGGCTTGTCCAGTTCCCCAGTAAGCCAGGCGTACGCCGCCTGTGATTTAGCGATCAAGTCATCAGGACGCAAACGTCGGAAATTTTCATCGGTTCTGATCACGGTGAAATCGTTCATCCAGTCCCAAGCGACTCGTTTCGCGGCAACGACATCTCCGGTCGACGAGTAATCTGTCCATGCAGTCGTGACCAAAAATCTAGTTTGGTTGATGATCAATACTTCGTTTTCGAGGACGTGAACATGAGGCGCAGCCGCCTCTTTCATCTTGCGAAGCGTGTGGTCGATGTGGCCGCCGTAAAATTCGTGATTGCCGCACACGTAAATCACTGGGCACTGGAATGCGTCGTTCGCCCATAAGACTCCACGCGATTTGATATCAATGTCACCAGCGAGAATGATCACATCCGCATCGCTTGGAGTAGGATCGAAACGAGCGAAACCGAGGTGCAGATCTGAATAGATTTGAAGCTTCATTGGAGTCGCCGTTTAGGTCAGTGGTCAGCAAATTCCGGAACTGCTGAAGGCGCAGTTTTTGTATCTTCGTAGATCGTCCGAATGCCAGTGAGTGAACCGGCGTCGAGGCCATCTCGAGCACTGCTATAAACGGCGCCACCCGCCACCTTATGAAGCAACACGCACTCGCCTTTCTGGTCGTAACCGATGACCAGGCTGATTAGCTTCTCCATACGCTCTGAGAGGCCTCCATTGACCCACGGTGGGGTTATGACCTGAACCTCTTCAACAAGGCAAGTTGGGCCCTCCAGCTCCAGTAGGTTGGACAATAAAGAGGCGTCCGTTGGCATAAACCTCTTGGTGAATTGTCTGGCTCCCTCTGTGAACCGAAGGATGACGTGATACCAAGGATCCATTGATTCCCGTTCGATCATTCGCCATGCGGTTCGTCCTGGCCCCGGGAAGCCGGGGCGCCCTTCCCTATAAGATTCATGTGTAATAAACATTTCGCTTTTTCCTTACCATCCAAGTCAGTGAATGACCTCAAGTTGTCCCACTGACGATTTTTCATATCCGGGCTTTCCGTCGATCCATCGAGGCGTCTCCGATGCTTGGACGCACCCGCTGGCCATCGGTATCTCTTTCAGATCCGATCAAAAAGCGTCTGACAATACATGTGATATGTTTGGTGCTCAGGTCGCTAAAACTGCCTGATGCCCATCTCAAAAAGACTCTGAACCCATGATTGTGCGGCTTAGCTCTGAAAAAGCGGCAACGCATATTTCCGATACTACCACCAAACGTGGTTTATCGGAAGATAGCCGTTATGGCTCTATCCTCGCTTTTGAGGCAGACCATGTCGCTTAAGAATGAGATCGCCGGTACGCTCAGGGCAATCAGGACAATCCGAGGCTTCGACTACGGTGATTTGGCAGACGTCAGTGCAAAAGCAAACATAGGTAAGCTGGAGCAAGGAAAGAGCAATATCACGGTTGCGAAATTGATCGAGCTAGCAGAGGCCCTCCAATTCGATCCTATTGCTCTTATGACCCTCTGCGTCGCTATCCAGAAGGATGAACCTACCGATACCACTCTAGAGCGGGCACGTGCAGAACTCGACTCATTCAAAGAAGAAGGAGGAGAGGAGCTTGTCAGGAGTCAGTTTGTGGGCAAAGAGCTGAAAAAGAGGCCTTCGGGTAAGCCTGGTAATACCAAGAATGCCGATTCGGTGAGAGAGCTGAAGGCTTTAGGATTGAGTCAGGCTGAGGTGGCGCGGACGCTTGGATTGGCGAGCTCAACAGTGTATCGGTACTGGCAGACTTGAAGGGACACACCGCCCGAACTCAAGTAGTAAGAGTGATGGTGTCGGCGTTTAAGCGAATTCGATAACACTTATGGCCTTTTGATGAAGGCTGATTTCATGCAGCCCGATCTCACTATCTTTCGGATGCAAACCGATCGTGCCCCCCAAGCTTCAGCCATGAGTTGATGGCCATAACAGATACACAGGAGAGGCATTTTCATCGCAGGCGTTCGAGCTACAACGCCTTGCATCTCAAACCTTGATTCTTCTAAAACACTCCTTAACCCGGTCGCGGCCAAATGCCATCGGCTCAAATACCTCGCCGTACTAGCCCACCACGTCGTCGTACCCTGAATGCTTGGGGTCTGTCATAAACTGTAGAAAATCCTTGTAATCTGACACTCCACCTACGTCTGCTGTCGGACAAGCATTCACGCCATCAACGTAATACGGCAGTGGAGAGGCCGCGATGGCGGGTAGAGGTGCAATTACGCAGTACAGCGCTTTGACAAACGTCTTGTGAGCCTCTGGTTTACCGGCGGCCCCCAGCAATCAGGCTCTGGGGTATCGTACTTTTCACCCGCTATCATCTCCAGCCCATCACGACCTTGATGACATGGTGCGGTTTCCCCAGGGTGATGATTTCAGACACCGCGAACGGACGAAGATCTTCGGAGTGATCCACTTCAGCTCAGTTTGCAGTAGCAACAAATCAAGTGCGGGTTTAAATAACCGGACAATTTCAATGGCACAGAGCCACCATTTTAGCAAGCTACAAACATTGCGCACGGAAGCTCAGGCGTGATCGAGAGAGCATCGGGGCGGCATTAGCCAGCGCCTCCCCCTCGAGTGACGGTTTGAAAATGATACGAGGCTCGGGCAGCTAGCTACTTTCACGTCAGCCATCAATTAGCCACAAGGGTCGCAAACCCTAGATTTTTCTGCACTCACGAAATGTCAAGCAATATATATCTTCACCCCCCCCCTTGAAATCATTTTTTCCAAACGGAGTGTATAGTTATTGAATTCAAAAACAGCTTTCTCCAAACCTCTCAATCTCTACTCACCTTTTCAAGCAAAACCCAACTGACCTTTGCCCAGCGCTTCTGATATTCAATTTGCTTACTGGCTAATTGGTAGCTTGATAAGAAAATCCAATCAACCTTACCGAAAGCCTAAGGAGGCCGTTTTGCTTATAGGAGTCGTTTTTTCGGCCGAAGGACGGCTAGCTTGTCTTTTGAGCCCAAACCAAGCGGCTAATTTTTTGGGATAACTACGTCCAAAATTTGAGAATCGCCATGCCGTCAGAAAAAAGGGTTAAAAAACTCACAGCCGACAAAATTTAGGAAGAGCTCGACTACCTCGTTAAGGCGGATCGGGCACGAGGCACGTCAGCCATACCCGAACGCACATCCCAAGGCGACAACATCGTCCTTCCTCACATATCTCTTGCAGTACTCAAGAGCAGGCTCATGCGTATTTCCCGATAGGCGCTGGCTGACCATTGCTGAGTGCGATCTGATCCCCTGCAGGTCTTTTCAGTGTTTACAGTATACCTTTCATATACTCTTTAACCCTGAAAATTGACGGATTGTCAATATGCATGCTGATTTTTTTCATTGACAGCGAATCACTAAACATTCACCATGAATTGACATCGAACCGGACGGCGCCTTGATGCACGCTACTGACTTGAAAAGGGAAATCTTGATACGCACGCCTGTAACTCGAGCCTTCATTTCTGCAAAGAAATCGCCGCGACCCGTTCGTATCGGTCGAGCGCCTCGATTTTGGCAGCAGAACGGCGGCACTTCGTGGTTCTTACGCTATACACAAATGTCAGCCGGCCAATTTTAACAAACGTAATGATGGCTTGAGTTCTTCGGATTCGAACAGAAGTGCCATCGATTGATCCGCCTACACAACCTGCACTCTCAACGCCTTAGTACTCATGGAACCGGCAAATCAAACATTTGGCGCTACGACTAGGAGGGTACGCGCGCTCACGGATTACGAGCTATCCAATGTCTGAACGTAACGCACTTGTCATGTCCCTGGGCTTCTTGACCGAAGAACAGATGATCGAAATCACCCAAGTGAAGAAAGAGACACTCGAACACTGGCGAAAGCACGGCAAAGGCCCAATCCCTACTCTCTTCGGACGTGCCTTTTTCTATGCATTTGATGATGTCAAAGACTACATGCACTCACTGAGAAGAACACGTAGTCGCGAGTCCATATTGCGCTCAATTTGACTTCATTCGGCCTTCGATGCCTGCACACCCAGCAAGTCATTGAAGGCCTTCTGCACATCTTTAGCTTTAATGTGCGTGTAGCGCTTCAGCATCTTCCAGTCCCGATGCCCAGAAATCAGAGCAACCTGCTCGATTCGAAGACCAACAGTAAACAACTTGCCGATTGCTCCGTGGCGCAGATCATGAAAAACCAGGTCATCAATTTCGCATTGCTGACAGATACGAGTAAACGATGAGCTGACTGACGCTGGGTTGTATTGAAAAATACGCCCTTCTTTTCGATCTCCAGCATGCGCTATAGCGATTTTCCAGGCTGCCGGCAGAAGAGGAACAGTCTGATTGTTTCCGATCTTCTCCTGAGGGTGCTTGCGGCTTCTGATCTTCACTGTTTTATCAACATGGTCGATGTCTTCAATGAGAATCTGACAAATTTCTTCTTGGCGCATTGCAGAAGCCAGGGCGAAAGCAATCAGATGCTGCATTGGGATCTTCTGTCTCGCCCCCTTCTTTTCGTATGCCGCGAAAATTTTGTCGAGCTCATCTTCGGTAGCTTCTCTCTCACGTTGTTTGCTACGCGTACTCACACCACGGCGCGACAGACTGCTGCGAACCTCGTTTGCAATGCCTGCATCAACGTCGTAGTGCCTCACTTCGCGCGCCCAATGCAAAACCGTGGAGATGTACGACAAATCGACAGCGATAGTGACGCCCGAAACCGTAGTGCCGGCCTGAGTCTTCTGCTTGAGTCTTTTGTCTACAAAGTCACGAAGATGAAGGATCGAGAACTCTGACATCAGGACACCTTTGAACTCCGATTTCAGCCGTAAGAGTGTCGCTTTTTTGTTCTTGCCGTGCGGTTTGACCGGTTCGGTTTCTTCGATGTATTTATTGATGAAGTCCGCAACAGTCGAGCCCTTGGGGGTTGGTGCCGTCCCTACGGCCCGGATGCTCTCAAGCTTGCTCTCAATCTCAGCAGCCCACCTCTTCGCGTCAGCATGCTTCTTGAACGTCATCCCTTTCCGCACGCCACCGCGCATAACCTGAGCGCGCCAGCTGCCACTCGGAAGCTTTACAATACTCGCCATCGTCGTGTGCAATCCCTGTTCAATTCGCTGTACTCGAATAATACACTGCACACACCCGTCATGCACACCGCGTGTGCACCAATGCTACACACGAAGGCTATAAAGTGATTTCTTCAGAAGAAAAAATCGTTATAAATCAAGGTGTTATTAGCAGAAGATTTTCGGTCGCCCCCATGATGGATTGGACCGACCGCCACTGCCGCTATTTCCTGCGTCTGCTGTCGAGGAACGCCCTGCTCTATACCGAAATGGTCACCACCGGTGCCCTGCTCAATGGCGATCACGAGCGTTTTCTGCGGCACAACGAGGCCGAGCACCCGCTGGCGTTGCAGCTTGGCGGTAGCGTGCCGCTGGACCTGGCCGCGTGTGCGCGCATGGCGCAGGAGCATGGTTACGACGAGGTGAACCTGAATGTCGGCTGCCCGAGCGATCGGGTGCAGAACAATATGATCGGCGCGTGCCTGATGGGACATCCGCAGTTGGTGGCCGATTGTGTGAAGGCGATGCGTGATGCGGTGTCGATTCCGGTGACGGTCAAGCACCGTATCGGGATCAACGGGCGGGACAGCTACGAGGAGCTGTGTGATTTCGTCGGCACGGTGCGGGATGCCGGGTGCACCAGTTTTACCGTGCACGCGCGGATTGCGATCCTGGAGGGGTTGTCACCCAAGGAAAACCGCGACATTCCACCCCTGCGTTATGACGTGGCGGCGCGATTGAAGGCAGACTTTCCGGAGCTGGAGATCATTCTCAACGGCGGGATCAAGACGCTGGAAGCCTGCCACGAACATTTGCAGACCTTCGATGGCGTGATGCTGGGCCGCGAGGCGTATCACAACCCTTATGTGATGGCCGAGGTGGATCAACAGCTGTTTGGCAGCACGGCGCCGGTGATCAGCCGCGCCGAGGCGTTGGCGCAGTTGCGGCCTTATATTGCAGCGCATATCGATGCCGGTGGTTCGATGCACCACATCACCCGACATGTGTTGGGGCTGGGCACCGGGTTCCCGGGGGCGCGCAAGTTCCGGCAGTTGTTGTCGGTGGATATCCACAAGGCCAAAGAGCCTTTGGCCTTGCTGGATCAGGCGGCGGGGCTGCTTGAGGGGCGTTAACGGTTAACCGCGCCCCCTGCGGACCAGGCTGCATGTCCTGCAAGCCTGGTGCAATTGTCAGAGCGCTGCAGCCCCGCTCCAGTCAACCCAACCGAATACCCACGTTGCCAGAATCAGCAAACCGAATCCGATCCGGTACCAGGCGAATACGGCGTAACTGTGGCTGGCGATGAACTTGAGCAAACCACGTACGGCGATCATGGCGCAAAAGAACGCCGTGACGAAGCCCAGCGCAAACACTGGCAGGTCGCCGGCCTGGAACAGATCCCGATACTTATAGCCTGAATACACTGCGGCACCGACCATGGTCGGCATTGCCAGAAAGAACGAAAATTCCGTGGCAGCCTTACGCGACAGACCAAACAGCAACCCACCGATAATCGTCGATCCAGAGCGCGAAGTGCCCGGAATCATCGCCAGGCATTGCGCGAATCCGACCTTGAGTGCGTCGCTCCAGCGCATATCGTCTACATGATCGACATACACCACATGTTCCCGCTGCTCGGCCCACAACATGATGATGCCACCCACCACTAATGCCACCGCTACAGTGATCGGATTAAACAGATACTCATGGATCTTATCGGCAAACAACACCCCCAGGACCACTGCTGGAAGAAAACCGATTAATAAATTCAAGGTGAAACGTTGTGCATTGCGTTGGGTCGGCAAGCCGGTAACGATCTCGAGAATCTTGCGACGGAACTCCCAGACAACCGCGAGGATCGCGCCCAATTGAATGATGATGTTAAAGGCCATGGCCCGCTCGCCGCCGAAGCCGAGCAAGTCCGCGGCAACAATCTGGTGCCCTGTACTTGATATGGGCAAAAACTCCGTCAGACCTTCGACCACCCCTAAAATCAACACCGTCATGGTTGTCCAAAGATCCATCACCCCCCCTCATCGACAAATACCAATGCGTCGACTTCGCTCTAATTCAACGCCAACACGAAAGTAAAGCGCATCAGGCCGACTAATAAAACTCCATGTTATGAAACGTCCATGACCGACATCACAACATGAACGTTATATAACGGTTAATATTGAATGGTGCCGAGCAAAACACGAGCAGCAAACCGCACTTGAAACAACAAATCCTTGCAGCTTCATTGCCCCCACTCAAAAAAACTCAAGTAGCGGGAACTTTAGCGAGATCCACGGTCGTATTGGTGCGAAAATCCGGGGCGCCGAGACAAAAGATGGCACAATGCTATACCACGTCAACTCACGAGATTGCCATCGATGATTAGGCGTCCCGAACCGCAGGCAGGCAGCCGATCACGCCAGAATCACCGGCAATGTTAAAAAAACGAGACCACCGCCTGAAAAAACAGTGAAATGTTACCAATTGTCAGTCACAAACGAGAATTGGTGCTTTAACATTCAAATGCCAGCACCCATCCGAGTCAAAGCATGATGCTTACAGGGAAAATAACGACTACAGGCCACAGTGACGTGAAGGAGGAGACAGGTATTCTCACCATCGGACGAACCCATACGCTAGCTGAGGGCTTCAGGGAATTAGTCGAAAGTCACGTAGGCAAGGATATTGCCGTTGATACAATGTGCTTTAGCAACTCATTCAAACGAAACAGGAGCCCTGATTCGTACCGTGCAATTTTCATCGTTATCGACAGCCCCCAAGCGTTTGTCGAAAGCCTGACCCTGGTAGAAAATATTCGCGCCGAAAATCTGGCGTCAATAATTTTCATAGCCATCACTGGCAGAGGCACCTACAACAAGATGAAATATTATCTTGCCGGGGCCGACTACTGTATTAATTGCGACACGTCTGCAGGCGAAAATACTGACGCACTGGCCGAGTTTTTTAACAGTCCGGAATGGCAAAAAAAGCATAATCTGCTTTTGGACCCCACTCGCATGTGCCTGATTGGCGACTATAAAAAACTGGATGTGTCGTTTGCTGAGATGAAAATTCTTGAGGCTTTCTCTCAGACAAAAAACCAGATATTGAGCCATGATGAAATCGCCAGAATCATGGGGCTGAATATAAACTTTTATGACCCAAGAGCCTTGGAAAAGTCGATCAGTCGCCTTCGAGGCAAAATAAAAGGCATGTATGGCACCAATGCCATTCAAAGCATCCGCGGGCATGGATATCGTTTAATCAGGGGTCTGATCTCGACAACCTGATTCTTAATGTAAAGGGAGTTTCTGTATTATGAGCGCAACAGGGAGCGTGCCATTCTATGATCACGCAGAGCATTACCTGTCTCGACAATTGATCCTCACCAGGGATGACTGCCCGTTTGGCAGCGAGATCAGAATACATTTTGACGACTCTGTTTCCGCGTCCTGCGTGCCTGAGCCGTATCAGATGAGTGGCATCTACAGCGAAGTACTGATGCAAACCAGGCTGATTGCCTTTTCGCTGAAAGATCGCAACACCACTGACGGAAATAAATACCTGAGCCGTAGATTTGTTTGCGTAGGACAGTCGGATCTCGCCAACTCTGCACTCACAGAAGAGCTGATACAGTCCGGCGCTGCCCTGCGCGAATTCGGCCAGACACTGGTTGTCGCGCTTAATGAACTACCCCTCTCGGCAATCAGTTTCGCTGAGAAAAAGAAAATCCTGCACAACATATATCTATTGAAAGATCACGGCATAGAAATCGCGTTCGACGGCTACAAAATCGACGATGAAAGTATCGAAATTTTTACGACCCTGAATCTATTCGACTATATAAAGATCCCGATTTCCTCTCTAGACTTGAGCCTCAAGTTGAGTGGCAATCCAGAATTATTCAATCGCCTGCACGAACGCATGACCATGCTCACTCACAACACAAAAGTCTCTTTTATAGCGGACAGAGTCGAGCATGCTGCTAGCCATATACTGGCACGCGCGTTGCCTTTTGATTACTTCCAGGGGAGTCACTACTCCCCTGCCGACAACCTTTGAATCAACACCCAGACGTGCACCTAAGGAGAGAGCCATGGATAGCAGCACAAACCTCCCCAGAAAATACTTTGTTGTGGTTACCCACAACCCCGCACTTCAACTGGAGCTTGAGGCATTACTGTCCAGCAAGCGATACAACAGCTACGGCACGTCACAAGCAAAGATGTTTTTTGAAGGTGTTGCCCCACCCACTTCCGCTCCCAAGCTTATGGAGCTTATTTCCCCGCAAGTGGCCAGAATGGTTCCCCCGGTTATCAAGCATGATACCCAGCGCGTACTTTCGACGTTCAAGTCCGAATGGCAGGCCGCTCAATCCGTAACGAAATTCACTCACTTCACATCAACGGCAGTCAACTCCAGAGATGACACCAGGGAATGCGTCTCCCAACCGACCAAACCGCACGCTCCGGTAGCGGAAACCTGGCGACTGAACGATGTCAGCGGCGCGTTGATCAAAGATGACGTGGAAATTGTCTTGACTGGTCTTGAGGCCACGCTGCTTAAAAAAATGCTGCACCATGATGATCGCGTGGTCAGCAAGGAGGACCTTATCCATAGCATCGGCAGAGAACCTGAGCAATATCGGGGTCTCGAAATGTGCCTGAGCCGATTACAGGAAAAGTTTAAAAACGCCAGCAACGGCGAACGCCTTTTTCGTGCCGTAAGGAATCGCGGGTACTGCCTGATACAAAAAATCGTACGCGTAAAGAATCCAGCCTGAACAAATAAAATGGTTCGCTCCGGCAGTGCAATACAACAATAATAAAGCACGCCATTTTATTCCCCCGCTTCTCCCTCACCGCCCTCCTGTAAATCCGCGTTATAAAAGTTTAATTCGGACTATTTCTAACGCCCCTCCTCCCCAGATATATCAACCAGATACGCCAACCACTCGTTAAAAGTCGTCAGACAGTACTCGCACCAATAAATTAATCTACCCACTGATGACTGCGTCGCTTTTTTGGCGCTCCGATCGTCAATGCGTCGCCATCTAATATCAGCAATCACTCTTACTGCATTGATTTTGGCTCTTGTCTGTCGAAACACGAATGGACGTATTTTGGGGATACCGTATGGTTAACAATCTTCGTATCAGTCGAAATACCACCCTCAAAGGACTGACCTTCTGGGGACAGTGGGCACTGGGTCAGGGCTTTGTTGTCGCCCTGTTACTTCTATTGGTTTATTACCAGAATGGAACGGTAGAGTTCTATTATCGAGTCTGCGCAACGCTTACTGTGCTTGCATCGGTTCCGGCCTATACATGGTGCGGCGTCTATGCAAAGAAGGACAATTACCTGGAGGGGTTGATAAGACTACTGATGGGTTGGTCAATGACACTGGCAGCGTTAGCTATTGTCGCCTTCCTCTGCAAGGCCAATGAACTGTTTTCTCGCCAAATCATTCTGATATGGGCTTTGTGCAGCTACATCGGGCAGGCGCTGTTGTACGTCCCGCTGCATGGTTTTTCAAAGTACTACCAACGGGCGCTTCAAATTGAGCGCAGAACGCTGATTGTGGGTACTGGCGAACTGGCGCTGGGATTGGCCAACAAGCTTCGCGCCCTCGAGCACTTCCCATTGGTCGGCCTGGTAAGCTCCGACACCACTCCTTTGCTGGAGACAGGCGCATTACCTGTCGTAGGCCCGCAAGAGGAACTGCTCGAACTGATCAAGACTCATGACATCAAGCGCCTGTACATCACGCTCCCTCTGAGCGAAGCGGCACAAATCGAAGAAATGTATGTCGACTTGCTGGATGCCAACGTCGATGTTGTCTGGGTCCCGGACTTGAACAGCCTGACGCTGCTCAATCACTCGGTCAGTGATGTGGATGGCATGCCGGCAATCCATTTGATTGAATGCCCGCTGACCAGCCAACCCACTGCCGCATTGAGTAAAAGCCTGTTCGATAAAAGCGTGGCGCTGATGGCCATTATCGTTCTAAGCCCGTTACTGTTGATCATTGGCCTGGCCGTCAAATTCACCTCCCATGGTCCGATATTTTTCAAACAGGACCGCCACGGGTGGAACGGGAAGGTCATCAAAGTCTGGAAGTTTCGCTCCATGCGCGTGCACGACGATCACGAGGTGAAGCAAGCCAGCCGTAACGACTCGCGGATCACCCCGATCGGGCGCTTTATCCGCCGCACGTCCATCGACGAGTTGCCGCAGTTGTTCAATGTCTTGCAAGGTCATATGGCACTGGTCGGACCACGCCCTCATGCCGTTGCGCACAACAACTACTACTCCGGCAAGATTCTCGCCTACATGGCTCGCCACCGAATCAAACCGGGGATCACCGGGCTGGCTCAAATCAACGGCTGCCGCGGTGAGACCGACACCATCGACAAGATGCAGAAGCGCGTCGAGATCGACCTCAAGTACATCAATAACTGGTCGTTGTGGCTGGATGTGAAAATCCTGGTGAAGACGCCGTTCACCCTGCTGTCGAAAGACATTTATTGAGGGTGCGCCTGCAGGTTATCCAAGAGACGCAAGCCATTTACCCAGTGCGCTTGCGTCGTCACTTGTGGCTGGGCTTTCTCCAGCCATGCCTGCAACCGCAGCAACACCGGCAGGTTGCTCTGCTGCCGGCTCTCTTGGCGATGTTCATCGCCGACTTCTTTTAAGTCTCCGCTCGATACCGCTCAGCTTCTTGACCATATTCAGGGCGATATCGACGCGCCCGGGCTTACCTTCAGGCAGGCGCAACAGCAGCAGTTGTCCGCTAAAAAAGTGGATGCCGGGTAATCGCGTGGCGACAAACACCGCATTCGCCAACGGGAGCGTCAGCCATGCCGAAAAGCTGCGGCCCTGGCTGAGACCGCTGCTTTCCTGGCGCTGCGAAAAAAGCTTAATGCCTACGGGGGGGGGGAACGAAGACGGGGGCAACTGGCCTTGTTGCCAGAACGCTATCTGCTTATTGAGTGGCTGGCCGGGAGCAATGCTCCGTTTCAATGCTTACTGATACCAACAAGGGGCATGCTGATTTTCTGCTCACGTTGCAGCAATGTCATCAGGAGCAACACTCGCTGCTCACCCTCCATCGCCAGGAAGATCGCTTCCACATCGACAAAAGGCCCCTCGTTAATACGCACCCGCTCTCCACAGGCAAACCGAGCCTCAACAGGGGCTCCGCTATCGTGCTCATGAAGTTGTGCGATCAAGTCATCACCTACGGGTAGCGGCTTGCCTCCAAAACTGACAATACGCAACACACCGCGGGTAGAACGCAAAGGCGCCCAGCTCTCACCTGAGCCGAGCTGGATAAACAGATAACCCGGAAACAGCGATTCGCGAACAACCTTCCTGCGCCCCTGCAAATCACGCTCGCGCCGATGCGTAGGGCGAAAGCAGGTATATCCCTGGTTTACCAGGTTGATCTCTGCACGCTCGTCCTGGCTCGCCTTGCATTGCACCAAATACCATGCGCTTGAGGTGAGACTCTCAGGCAAGGTCCTTTGAACAGTCGAAGCACTATGGATGGACACAATCAGCCCCTTCTGCACCTATGTGATCAAGTAGCTCCGTGGCTTGCTCATCAAGCTTGCGACGGATTTCTCCCAGGGATGGAAAAGCACCTGAAAAACGCAGTTGGCCGATCATTGAAACTTCACCCTTCAAAAACTTGCGAAACTACTTAGCAAAACACGAACGCTAGAAAATCCTTCGCCCAAGGCAAAACCCCGAACATCTTTAGCATTAAACTACCTATCAAGATATTTAACACACTCCAACAGGGGACAACACAAAAAAGCCAGAAACGTTATAAATCGTCAGACCAAAACCAAAAATGTTATTTAACTGTTATTTAATATCTGGCTTTATATATGGAATTTTTTCTGCCATATGCATTCAATATTTGCGTGGCATTTAATGGTTGATGTTGTCGTGGGTTGCCAGTTATGATTTTTAGCACAGAAACTGTCAAGCACACTCCACGTCCAGATTCCAGCAAGCCAGAGTCTTTGCAGTCAAAAGCTTCATCCAGCACGGTAACTCCTCACGGAAAGAGGCACACACCCAATAGCTGCAAGCCGTCACAAAAGTGCCATTGAAGAAAAGCATAGTTTCAGTCTTTCCAATTGCACCATCACCGCAAGTGTGAAATTTCCAGGGAGGTTGCCTTGTTTAACAAGATTCTAATCGTTTGCATTGGCAACATTTGCCGAAGCCCCACTGCCGAACATTTGTTGCGAGCAGCACTGGGGCAGTCCGATATCGAAGTTAGCTCTGCCGGTCTTGGCGCACTACAAGATCACCCGATCGAACCCACCGCCCGGATCGTACTGGAAGAGCATGGCCATCTGCCAGAAGAGCACAAAGCCAATCAACTTACCCATGCAGCCATCAGCGAGTCGGACCTGATCCTGGTGATGGAGCAGTCGCACATAGACCGTGTCCTCAGGATCGCACCTGAAGCGCGAGGCAAGGTCCTCTTGCTGGGCAAGTGGCAGAACAACCGCGAAATCAGCGACCCCTACCGTCAAGGCAAACCTGCCTTTGTGCATGCATACGCGTTGATTGAAGAAGCAGTAACCGCCTGGGCAAGGCGTCTCGCACGCTAAACCACTCCTTGAATACCTGTTAAAAAAGAACCCACTTATGCAGCAAACTCCAGCATTAACCTCTCATGACGATGATGATGAAATCGACCTGATGGGCCTACTCGGGACACTCGTCGATCATAAATGGTTGATTGCCGGGATCACTGCTGCCTCTATGGCCGTGGGAACGGCCTATGCGGTGTTGGCCACGCCTGTTTACCAGGCTACTGCCTTGATACAGGTGGAGGCTAAAAAAAATGACATGCTCGGTTTCTCCGATATCAACAGCATGTTGGGTAAAGAGTCGCCTTCAGCCACAGAAATTGAATTAATCAAGTCGCGCGCAATCATCGGCAAGGTTGTCGACAATCTATCGCTCGATATTACCGTCAAGCCGAACCGTTTTCCGGTGATTGGTAACTTTATTGCTCGTCGCTTCAAACCAGACGCTGATAATACGGTCGCGACGCCATGGTTTGGCATGAGCAGCTTTGCCTGGGGTGGCGAAACCCTGAAAATATTTCAGCTCGCGCTTCCGCAAGAACTCCTGAGTAAACAACTCACTTTGGTCAGTGGTGAAAGCGGCCACTTCACGTTGCTGGATGAGGACGACAATGTTCTGATCCAAAGCCAAGTGGGCCAGGCCTATGACCAGGACGGCATCAAACTGCAGGTCGAAGCGTTGCAGGCCAACCCTGGCACAACGTTCAACATTGTGCGTGACCCGCGCCTGACAAGTATTTTGGAGTACCAAAAGGTACTTGATGTAGTAGAACGTGGTAAGGAATCCGGCATGATCGGGCTTGCTCTTGAGAGCGAGGAACCGGCTGAAGCCATTCAAATCCTCAATGAAATCGCCAAGCTCTATGTACGGCAAAATGTTGAGCGGACGTCGGCCGAAGCCGCTCAAAGCCTGGAGTTTCTAAAAGATCAGCTGCCTCAGGTCCGTAAAGACCTGGAAAAAGCCGAAAACGCCCTGAACAAGTATCAAATTCGTAGTAAATCCATCGATATCAGCCTGGAAGCCAAAGCCATTCTCGATCAGATCGTGGCGCTGGATACCAACATCTCCGCACTGAAAATGCAGCAAGCGGAAATGGATCGCAAGTTTACCCGTCAGCACCCCGCCTATCGGGCCTTGCTCAGCCAATTAGGCGAGCTGACAGCCAAGCAGGATGGCCTGGCCAAAAAAGTCGAGGGCCTGCCTTCAACACAGCAAGAACTGCTTAGCCTCACCCGCGATGTAAAAGTCAGCACCGAAATCTATACCCAGCTCCTGAATAAATCCCAGGAACTGGATGTGATGCGTGCCGGCACCGTGGGCAACGTGCGCTTGGTCGATACCGCCGATGTGGATCTGCTCAAGCCTGTAAAACCCAAGAAGGCCCTGATCGTGCTCATCGCCACCCTGCTCGGGGGCTTTCTGGCTATTGGATTGGTGCTTTTTCGCAAAGCTCTTAACCGCGGCGTGGAAAATCCGGATCAAATTGAACAGTTGGGGTTGCCGGTGTATGCATCCATTCCTTTCAGCACGCTGCAGAAAAGTGAAGAAAGCAAAATCCCCCGGGGTAACCGGGGCCGCGCCAACAAGGCCGCGCCCATACTGGCCAGCAGTCACCCCACTGACCTGGCTATGGAAGGATTGCGCAGCCTGCGCACCAGCCTGCACTTTGCCATGCTCGAAGCCAGCAATAATCGCCTGATGATCTCCGGCCCTAGCCCCAAGGTAGGTAAAACGTTCATTTCCGCCAACCTCGCCGCAGTCATCGCTCAGACCGGCCAGCGTGTATTGCTGATCGACGTGGATATGCGCAAAGGGTATCTGCATAAAGTATTCGGAATCTCGGCTGAAAATGGGCTTTCTGATTTGCTGGTCAAGCGCTGCGACTTGGCAACCGCAATCAATAAAACTGAATTCGAGCACCTTGACGTTATCGGCCGCGGACAAATACCGCCCAATCCTTCAGAACTGCTAATGCATGCGAACTTCAGTGCCTTTATGGAGCAAGTCAGCGCTCAGTACGACCTGGTGATTCTGGATACCCCGCCATTGCTGGCAGTGACGGATGCGGCGATTGTCGGCCGCCAGTCGGGCACCAGTTTGATTGTGACGCGCTTTGCACTTAACCCGGTTCGTGAAATTGAATTGACCATGCGTCGCTTTGCTCAAAATGGCATTGATTTGAAAGGCGCTATTTTCAATGGCGTTGAAAAGCGCGCCTCCTCCAAATATGGCTATAGCGACTACGGTTATTACAACTACGAATATAAGTCAGAGAGCATTTAATTTTCACGACCGCTTTTAATGATAGCCGAGCGCCCTTGAGACTCTAAGGGCGTTCAGAGCACCGTAGTTCCTGCTCCTGCAGCAAATGATACAGACATATTAATAGATGCAACCGCTTTCAGGGACTAGCAAAAAATCCTGGGGCGGTAGCGTGCCCAAACCTCAATATCTGCCACGGCAAATCCCTCCCCGCCATGGATAAGGGGAAAGCCAAGACCATGAACGGTTTGTGCCAAAGGCAGAAGCAGCAACTTACCTCAATAGCTTGTCGTTGTAGCTTGACATGAAAATCTTGATCAACACGTCCTTCACGCTGCTATCGAAAAGTATTTATTAAAGGTCGCGCCCGTCACCTGCAGGAACGTTGCCTTGGCACGGACAAGCGCAGGCGATAAATCCATTGAGCTCTTAACTTTGCCCCTACCAATCCGAGACTTTCTTATGTCCGAACACCAAGAAACCAGTATCGCAAAATTCAAAAGCAAGGAAGCTATCATCGGTATCGTCGGCCTCGGTTATGTAGGTCTTCCGTTGATGCTGCGTTACAACGCTATCGGCTTCCGAGTGCTGGGTATTGACATTGATGAAAGCAAAGTAATCAAGTTGAACTCGGGTCAGAGCTATATAGAACACATCCCGGCAAGCAAGATTACACTTGCACGCGAGAACGGCTTTAGCGCTACTACCGACTTCAGTCGTGTTAGCGAATGCGATGCTCTGATTCTCTGTGTGCCGACTCCCCTTAACAAGTATCGCGAGCCAGACATGAGCTTCGTGATCAACACCACTGATGCGCTTAAACCCTATTTGCGCGCGGGCCAAGTGGTCTCGTTGGAAAGCACCACCTACCCTGGTACCACCGAGGAAGAACTGCTACCTCGCGTACAGGAAGGCGGTCTAACTGTCGGCAAGAACATTTTCCTGGTCTACTCGCCAGAGCGCGAAGATCCGGGCAACCCCAACTTTGAAACCCGCACTATCCCGAAAGTCATCGGCGGCCATACCTCCGCTTGCCTAGAAGTTGGTATTGCTCTGTATGAGCAGGCCATCGACCAAGTGGTACAGGTCAGCTCGACCAAAGCAGCGGAAATGACCAAGCTGCTGGAAAACATCCACCGCGCCGTCAACATCGGCCTGGTCAACGAAATGAAAATCGTCGCCGACCGCATGGGCATCGACATCTTCGAGGTAGTTGATGCCGCAGCCACCAAACCTTTCGGCTTTACCGCCTACTACCCTGGTCCAGGCCTCGGCGGTCACTGCATACCTATCGACCCCTTCTACCTGACCTGGAAGGCGCGCGAATATGGTCTGCATACCCGCTTTATCGAATTGTCCGGTGAAGTCAACAAAGCCATGCCTGAGTACGTGCTTACCAAACTGATGGACGGCCTGAATAACAGCGGCAAAGCGCTCAATGGCAGCAAAGTCCTCGTACTCGGCATCGCCTACAAGAAGAACGTCGATGACATGCGCGAATCGCCGTCAGTGGAAATCATGGAGTTGATTGAAGCCAAGGGGGGCATCGTCGGGTACAGCGACCCGCACGTACCAGTTTTTCCCAAAATGCGTGAACACCACTTCGAACTGAGCAGTGAAACACTGAGCGCCGATAATATTGCCAGCTTTGATGCGGTGGTGCTTGCTACCGATCACGACAAGTTCGATTACGAACTGATCAAGCAGCATGCACGTCTGATCGTCGACAGCCGTGGCAAATACCGCACCCCGGCAGAGCACATCATAAAGGCTTGATCACTTCCATCACTATCGAAAACATCCGGCAAGAACAACAGACGTCTTGCCGGGTTATCGTACTTCGCAAGGAATACCCATGAAAAACTTCGCCCTCATCGGCGCTGCCGGTTACATTGCTCCTCGTCATATGCGCGCCATCAAAGATACCGGCAATGTGCTGGTCTCAGCCTACGACATCAATGACTCCGTCGGCATCATCGACAGCATCTCGCCGCAGAGCGAGTTTTTCACCGAGTTCGAGTGCTTTTACGAACACGCTTACCGTATCAAGCGCGACGCGGCTACTGCACTTGACTACGTCTCCATCTGTTCGCCCAACTACCTTCATCATTCGCATATTGCTGCCGGCCTGCGCCTCGGTTGCGACGTAATTTGTGAAAAGCCGCTGGTGCCAACTCCGGAAATTCTCGATGAGCTGGCGCTGGTCGAACAGGAAACAGGTAAGAAGTTGTATAACATCCTCCAGTTGCGCCATCACCAGGCGATTCTTGACCTGAAGGGCAAGGTCGCCCGCGAAGCCAGCGAGCACAAATACGATGTCGAGCTGACCTATATCACATCGCGCGGCAAGTGGTACATGGAGAGCTGGAAAGGCGACCCGCGCAAGTCCTTCGGGATTGCCACCAACATTGGCGTGCACTTCTACGACATGCTGCATTTCATCTTCGGCAAACTGCAACGCAACGTCGTGCATTTCACTTCCGAGCACAAGGCAGCAGGCTACCTTGAATACGAAAAAGCCCGCGTGCGCTGGTTCCTATCTATCGATGCCAACGACCTGCCCGCATCTGTAAAAGGCAAGAAGCCCACCTACCGTTCCATCACCGTCAACGGCGAGGAAATGGAGTTCTCCGAAGGCTTTACTGACCTGCACACCACCAGCTACCAGGAAATCCTCGCCGGCCGCGGATATGGTATCGAAGACGCCCGCCACTGCGTAGAAACCGTTAACACCATCCGCTCCGCCACCATCGTCCGCGCACATGACGATGAAGGCCACCCGTTCCTCAACACCCTGAACCGCTGAGATCGCCATGTCCCACTACCAGCATCCCAGCGCCATCGTCGATGACGGCGCGCAGATCGGCGCAGATTCGCGCATCTGGCACTTCGTTCATGTCTGTAGCGGTGCACGCATTGGCCAAGGCGTATCCCTTGGCCAAAACGTATTCGTCGGCAACCAGGTGGTGATCGGCGACCACTGCAAGGTGCAGAACAACGTCTCCGTCTACGACAACGTCACCCTCGAAGAAGGCGTGTTCTGTGGCCCGAGCATGGTCTTCACCAACGTCTACAACCCGCGTTCGCTGATCGAACGCAAAGACCAGTATCGCGACACCCTAGTGAAAAAAGGCACCACCCTTGGCGCCAACTGCACCATCGTATGCGGCGTGACCATTGGTGAATACGCTTTCGTCGGCGCAGGAGCTGTTGTCACCAAGGATGTGCCGGCCTTCGCCCTGATGGTCGGTGTACCGGCCAGGCAGATCGGCTGGATGAGCGAGTTCGGCGAACAACTGGAGCTTCCCGTAATGGGTGATGGCGAAGTCGTCTGCCCGAACACCGATACCCGTTATGTACTGAGCGGTAACACCCTAAGCAAAGTGGATGCATAGTAAATGATCGAATTCATCGACCTGAAAACCCAGCAAATTCGCATCAAGGACAAGATCGACGCAGGCATTCAGCGCGTGCTTGCCCATGGCCAATACATCCTCGGCCCGGAAGTGGCTGAGCTGGAAGAAAAGCTCGCGGACTTCGTCGGAGCCAAATACTGTATCACCTGCGCCAACGGCACCGATGCACTGCAAATCGCCCAGATGGCCTTGGGCATCGGTCCAGGCGATGAAGTCATTACCCCTGGCTTCACCTATATTGCTACAGCTGAAACCGTGGCCCTACTCGGTGCCAAGCCGGTATATGTCGATATCGACCCACGCACATACAACCTCGATCCGCAACTGCTGGAAGCAGCCATCACCCCACGTACCAAGGCGATCATCCCAGTCTCACTGTATGGCCAGTGTGCGGATTTTGATGCCATCAATACCATAGCCGCCAAATACGGTATCCCAGTGATAGAGGATGCCGCACAGAGCTTCGGCGCAACCTATAAAAGCAAGCGCTCCTGCAACCTGACCACCATCGCCTGCACAAGCTTCTTCCCCAGTAAGCCGCTGGGTTGCTATGGCGACGGTGGGGCTATCTTCACCAACGATGAAGAGTTCGCCAAGGTCATACGCCAAATCGCGCGCCACGGCCAGGATCGTCGCTATCACCATATTCGTGTCGGCGTAAACAGCCGTCTGGATACCCTGCAAGCAGCCATTCTGCTACCCAAACTGGACGTCTTCGAAGAGGAAATCCAACTACGCCAGCAGGTTGCCACTCAATATAATGAGGGGTTAGCTGGCTTATGCAGGGGAGATGATATCGCCTCAAGCAAACTTAGCATTCTGGCTACCCCGTACATAGAGCCGTATAACACCAGCGTCTATGCCCAATACACCGTGCGCGTAAGCGACCGCGCAGCTGTACAGGCAAAGCTCAAGGAATCCGGCATCCCCACCTCTGTGCACTATCCAATTCCGCTGAACAAGCAGCCAGCTGTGGCTTGCAGTGCGTCCATACTGCCAGTAGGCGACAATGTTGCCGAGCAAGTAATTAGCCTTCCGATGCACCCTTACATTAAAAAAGAAGAGCTTACACACATACTTCAAGCTCTGACATTCAAAAGTTAAATGAAAACAATAATCGCGCACATCATATCAAGAGCAGTGAGTTGGGCGCATAGAGAAGCTCGAAGTTATGTGAAATAAAAATGGGTGTCAAAAAATCGATTCTCGAAGCAAAATGCATTCTAATCGGACCTCGTGAAAACATATCAATAAGCGACTCTACACATATTAATATTGCTGGCGCCAACTCAGTAGTAACGAAATCCCTTGGAAGCGCTTAATCACTGCTGGCGCCCCAGAAAAAGCAATCAGAGTATTATGATTCTCAAGGTAAAAATAATGCCCACGCCAAACTCAAAGCTCACATAAAATGCATATTCTTATCATTCCTTCGTGGTACCCACATAAACCAGGCGACATTAGCGGTAGTTTTTTCCGTGAACAGGCGTTAGCTTTGCAAAAACATGGTTGCAAGGTGGGCGTTATTTACCCACAACTTCGTTCATTGAGGGGCTGGAAAAGCATTTTTTCCGGTCAATATAGTGTCACCAGTGAAATTGATGATGGAATGCCCACCTATCGTTCTCATGGAACAAATTGGTTCCCTCGGATGCCAAATGCAAACTCTTGGCTTTGGATAAAACATGGCATCACTCTATATAACAGATATATTATTGAACATGGAAAGCCTGACATCATCCACGTACACTCCGCGCTTTATGGCGGCGGATTAGCAGAACATATAAATAAAAAAGACAACATTTCATACGTTATCACAGAGCATTCATCGGGTTACTCACGAGGACTTATATCTAAGCGCGGAATAGCTCTTACAAAAAAATCAACAGAATTTTCCAGTAAAAATATCGCCGTCAGCCAATCTTTCTGCAGACAAATGGAGAAATTGTTAGGGACTCCTCCTAATTCTTGGCATGAAATACCAAACATAGTTCATGACAACTTCATTAATCATAAAGCCGGACCAAAAAACAAAAATGGATATTTCAATTTTATATGCGTCGCTTTGCTATCAGAAAATAAATGCATTCATAACGCAATACAAGCATTTGGAATAGCATTCAAACACAATAAAAACATCACACTTACAATAGGCGGTGATGGCCCAGAGCGCCCAAGACTTGAAAAACTATCAAACGATCTTGGGTTATCTTCAAAAATAAAATTTCTTGGACTTTTAAATCGAAATCAAGTACTAGAGGAGATATCAAAAGCAGATGCTTTTGTTCTTCCAAGTAGATACGAGACTTTTGGTGTAGTCGTCATAGAAGCCTTGGCCCTCGGCAAGCCTGTAGTAGCTACGCGCTGCGGCGGACCTGAGTCAATTGTAGACGAGGGTGATGGAATTTTGGTGCCGGTAGACGACATTGAGAGCCTTGCGGGTGCTATGTCGAATCTTTACCAAAATGCTGGAGATTATGATTCCGGGAGAATCAAGCAATCGTGTATTGATCGATTCAGCGAGAAAACAATCGCGCTCCGCCTCCAATCAATATATAAAGAAATCTTATCTGATAAATAACTTGGCGGGTATTTTATCTAACTTTTTTTGTCAGGCATTATGAATAGATCAAAAATTCTCGGCTTCGCTGTAGGACCGATTGGCTCAGCTATTCTGGGCTTCGCTACTTTGCCTGTCATGGCCTGGTTCTTCTCTGTCGAGGACATTGGCCGTATTTCCATGCTGCAGATTGTCTGCAGCTTTTCGGTTATTTTTTTCTGCCTGGGGTTGGACCAAGCTTATGTACGTGAGTATCACGAATCAGAAGATAAACCTTCATTATTAAAAACCGTGTCTGCCCCTGGGCTTTTATTACTGATGGCAGTATCACTGGGTTTTATTTTTTATGATCCTGGTCTTCTATCGAGAGTTATTTTTTCTCTGGATAGTCCTGCTTTGAGCATTTTGCTTGCCTGCTGTCTATTGACTACCTTTATCTCGCGATTTTTGTCTTTAATATTGCGCATACAGGAAAAAGGACTAGCGTTCTCCATGAGCCAAGTCCTGCCCAAAGCACTCTTTCTTTTCATAATTGGATTTTATATTATTCTAGCGGCCGGTTTCAGCTTTGAGAAACTGATAATCGCCTACGTACTCTCCATGCTGGCAGTCATGCTTATATACGCTTGGAATACCAGAACTGAATGGTTACCTGCTGTTGGCAAAAGCATCGACAAACAAAAACTCGGCACTATGCTTCAATTCGGCTTGCCATTGATATTTGGTGGCATGGCATCTTGGGCATTGATGGCGATGGATAAACTCTTTCTTCGCAGCCTGTCTACCTTTGAAGAACTTGGCATTTACTCCATAGCAGTTAGTGTAGCTTCAGCGGCAGGTATTTTTTCAGGAGTTTTCACCACGATCTGGGCCCCGACCGTTTACAAATGGGCCGCAGAAGGAATCAATCCAGAAAAGATCAACCAGATCTCCGAGCATGTTTTGGCTGCCGCATTTTTTATATTCACGCTTTCTGGTATGTTTTCTTGGATGCTTCAGCTTGTGCTTCCGTCCACATATGACAATGTGCAATATCTCGTAACCGCATGCATGGCGGTTCCTTTGCTATACGCCCTCTCTGAAACAACCGCAGTAGGTATCGGCATAGCCCGTAAAACTAGCTACTCAATGGCTGCTTCTTTTATTGCCGCAGCGATTAATTTTGCTGGAAATTATTGGCTAACTCCCATATACGGCGCCGCAGGCGCAGCAACCTCTACAGCAGTTGCCTTCTGGATATTTTTAGTCTGCCGAACAGAGCTTTCTTGTCTTGTTTGGCGAAAAATACCCCGCTTGAAACTATACGGCGCAACGTTTACATGCCTGCTCGCTGCCGTTTCCACGTCCATGATCGGAGAAGACCATCAAGCCCTAATGATTACGGCATGGACTGCAATTAGCGTAGCTGGTATTTTATGCTTCAAGAACTCGCTGCGCGCCGCAAAAATAGAAATGCAGCGTCATATAAAAGTAAAAACATCTTCACAAAATATATGATCTACAGACTCCTCGTATAAGCTCACCATTTTTATGTAGTCGGTCGCACTGATCCTTGTGTAGCGCGACACCGACAGTACCCGGCGCACTATTAGCTGCCGAACTGCATATCCTGGTGGCGCATGTTGAGACGGGCCTATTATGCCGGCAGAAATCAACCGCGTACTGATCGAGCACGTCTCTACACTGCTATTTTCACCGACCGAGACAGCTCTTCAGATCCAGCGTAACGGAGGTATTGGTGACGCCAAGGTCCGAGTGCAGGGCCACGTGATTTACGATGCCACTCCCTATAACAAAGGGCTCGCCCGGAAGCGGGAGGAGTTCGATACGCTAAACATTACCATGCACGATCCATCGAGCAGAAAACATTGACCACCCAGTACGCATGCACTGTATTTCGAGGGGCTTGAAACGGCCGACCTGCCAGTGCTCTGCTCTCCCCAAGATCAATCACCCTAAAGTAGCCAAATGCATAATTGTAAATTAAACATCAAAAAAAAACCTACACTACATGCAAACGCCAAAATAAAGTACTTAGCCCGCTGGAGTGAAAGCGCCTCTATTGGCGTTATAAAAAAAATCAAAAATACAACATCAGCTTTATCAGCAAACGGCTATCAAGCTGAGCATAAAATAATAGCAAAAGGTGGAGTTATTGGGCACTTACTGTTGCCTCTAGCAATTCTTGTCAGTAGAGCTGACTTATTGATTATCAGATCCACGGCGTTCTCTATGCTTCTTTGCAGCCTGCCTATACTGATACAAAGACTTAGGGGAACAAAGATCGTCATTGATGTGCCAACCCCTCTAGTTTCCGTACTTGAGGAAATCCAAAGTAGCAAAAAAACAAACCTCAAAAAAATATTTTTATGTTCATTGATAAAACTTAATTACCCACTGGCGCTCTACCCAGCACACCGGATTATTCAATACAGCGAAGAGTCAGAACGATTCTCAATAGGACTCAAAAACAAAATGGTTCTTGGAGCTAATGGTATTGATGTATCTTCCATTGAGTTGAAAGAGTGTAAAAAAGATAAGACACCACTTTCAATTACGCTCATCGGCGTAGCCGCTCTTGAGGAATGGCACGGTTACGACAGAGTCATTCAAGGATTAAGTAACTATTATGAAAAAAGAAAAAGTACTACAGAGCAACAAGCCAACGTATATTTTATTATCGTTGGCAGTGGCGGCGCGGAGTTAAGACTTAAATCAATGGTAAATAAACTGAACCTATCTCAGTATGTCAGTTTCAAAGGAACATTACATGGCCCATCACTGAATAGTATTTTCAATCAAGTAGACATAGGCATTTCTTCATTAGGAGTTCACCGTAAAGGCTTGCGCATTGCTTCGGACCTTAAAAGTAGAGAATACCTTTCACGCGGCGTTCCAATCGTGATTGCTGCTGACGATCCAGATATTCCTGATGTAATTGACTTTGTTTATAGATCAACGCCCGACGACTCTGCAATTGATATCAGAAATCTTATAGGGTGGTATGAGAGCTATGTAAAAAATGGGGGTACAGCAGAGAACATTAGGGCGTTTGCTGCAGAAAATGTAGATTACAAAGGTAAAGTAAAGATTTTTGTTAGTGATTTATAGTTTTTTTCGATCAGTCCCTCCGTGTCAGGCTACCTGTCGCCCTTATTGATTTACTCATTTATTCAAGAGGGCGAGGGTGTGTAGCAATGTCCAAGCGTTATGAGACGAATTCAAACATTTGGCCGTTCTGCAAATGATGCAGCCCCTCAATCGCTCAGTGACAGACCTTGCCGTGGCGCTCAATCTCACGCCACGGTCACTGCGTAACTGGAGACAAATGGCTAGAGACAAAGGTTTGATCGTGCCGGGAAACAGGAGGACCAGTGATCAATGGTCCAGCGCCGATAAATTCAATGCCGTCATGGAAACCGCGCCATTGAGCGAGGTGGAATTCTCTCAATATTGCCGAATCAAGGGCATTTATCCGGAGCAAATCCAGCAGTGGCGCGAGGTCTGCCAAAACGCCAATACCCTGGCTGACCTGAAACCCAGCGCGAGAAGACAGCCGAACAACGACGAATCAAAGAACTGGAGCGTCAGTTGATCCGATCAAATGCTGTATGCGCTGAAGCGGAAGCTTTGGTGGAACTCAGCAAAAAACCAATGCGATCTGGGGCAAGGGCTTTGGGTGCAAAAAATATATCGAGTGGTACATCGAAGACCATCGTCATAGTGCCTTGAAATACGTGACACCAAACAAGCGTCACGAGGGCAAAACAACAGCTCTTTTACAGGCTAGAGCAACGATTTATGAAGATGTCACGAAAATCATTCCCATCCGCTGGAGTAGCAGGACACGCAACTGAAGGTTGGCAGATGCAATTGAACCCCGAACGTCCTGAAGTTAAGGGCGCAATGGCTAGTCGCAGCAGTACCAAGACGATAGGTACCTTGACACGTACCACAGTTTAAAACATAGATATTATCTATATAGCGCGAATTATGATGTGACGGGGAAATTTCCTTGCAAAACAAAATTTACAACTTGGCATTGAAATGCTGTTTTTTTTTAATGCTTTATCTCTCCACGGACTCGGTCGAGCTATTCAAAACCGGAGGAGCAACAGCGGAGGGTCAGGTAGTAGCAGTGGCTTACTCCGGCCCTTTAAACTTCACAAGCATGATATGGGCTTTTTTTGCGTTTTTTTGCGTCGCGTTATACGTTGGGGCCCGTATAAAAAATAGACAATCTATAATCAAGGCGAATGACAAATGGATGGTTCTGCTTCTTGTTTATATATTTGTATCGATTTTTTGGTCTAAAGACCGGATTGCCTCCGTAAAATTACTGCTGGCTATTCCGCTTATATTTGCTGTTGTGAGAGTTTATTTTTTGAGATTCTCACGAACTGTCATATTGCAAGAGTTAACTAATTTTTTTGTTGTTGTGTCACTGATTTCTATCGCGTTTTCTCTTTTCATTCCCAGTTACGGTGTTTCTATCGGTATCCATGAGGGAGACTGGCAGGGGATATTTACACACAAAAATGGGTTAGGAAATTTTTCCGTATTGGGTACCTGCATTTTCATCTCAATGATTGGTAGGGGAATGGGTTGGAAACCTTTGATTGGACTGGGCCTATCTATTTTTCTAATTTTCATGAGTAGCTCTACAACCGCATTAATTTGTTTAATATTAGTTCTTAGTGTGTATTTATTTTTGAAGTCCAAAAAAATACGCGCCGTGGTTTATCAATTTCGCCACCCAATATATGCAGGCATCACACTCATATCAGTGATTCCTTTTTTAGTTAGTTTTGCCCCACCAGGGTTAACTATTTTCGACAAAGACACTACATTTACTGGTAGAGTTTTTATTTGGGGGTTTATTTTATCTATGTTTTTTGAGCGCCCCGTTTTTGGGTACGGACTAAATCAATTCGAAGCATTTTTTCAAAGCGCTAACTCTACATTTGCTAGCAATGTCGGATTTCAAGTTGGATCAACCCACAGTGGCTTTCTTGATCTCGCATTTTCTTTAGGGATAGTTGGACTGTTTTTGGTATTAGCTTTCATAAAAAAAATAATCCCTAAAAAAAATAACGAGTTGGATTTGACGATTAGCCTAGTGTTTTTTCTGTCGTTTGTAATGGTTAACTCTTTGGAGTCCTTATTTTTATCATTTAACATTTGGTTTGTGCTTTTGTTGATAATAATTGAATTTGTAAGCCAATCCAAAATAAAAAATAACTACCCCCTTCAGTTTCGTTGATCTTCAGATTTAAGGTTCTGCATAAAGGTATCTGCATGTAATGGCCCCACATTAAATCTGCTCAGAATACTTATTTACAATATACCGATTACGTCTCCCCGCTTGTTTCTTTATTTTGCCTTCTGCGCACCGAGACTGTGCAAACACTAACCACCTTGATCAAACATGGAAAATTACGTGCCCTTATGAACAACATCTTAACAAAAATCAATTCCCATCATTCAGGATCTGATATTGGGTTGTATACCTTCCTCAATCACTACTCCTATCTATTAGCCAGGAAAAATCCTGATCTGATTTCCGGTTTTGATGAAATTCATTGCGACGGTATTGTTCTTTGCCTTTTCTTACGTTTGATAGGCATTCATAAAAAACGCAAAAGTTTTGATATGACGTCTCTTGCGCCTCAAATATTTAATCTTGCCGTGCTGAAGGGTAAAAGTATATATTTTATAGGTGGCGAACCAAAGATCGCACAGGCAGCTGTTGACAAGATTATCAAGGCTTATCCGCAGTTACGGGTGGCTGGTATAAGACATGGATTTTTTGTTTCGTCCTTAGAAAGAGAACGAGATCTTAAGGAAATATCACTGAAAAACCCAGATTTTGTAATTGCTAGCATGGGCACTCCTTATCAAGAGCAATTTCTTGTTGATCTTAAAAAAGCGGGATGGCGGGGTTGCGGCTATACCAGCGGTGGTTTTTTCCATCAAACTGCAAAAGCGGGGCTTAGGTATTACCCTGCTTGGGTTGATAGATTCAACTTACGCTGGGCTTTCAGGATTGCCGATGAACCGAAACTTTTAAAGCGATATACATCGGACTTTATTAAGTTTTTAGTTTTGTTCTCTTATGATGCTTTTTTGTTCAAAATAAAGAAGCACAAAACTTGAGCTCTGACCGCTGATAGAACTGAGTTTTTTCTGACAAAATTTTGGTAACCGGCGGCACCGGTTGTATCGCCCCCCCACACTGTCGTGGTTCTGCTCGAGGCCGGCTACGAAGTGATAGTGCTGTGCAACAGCTCGCCAGAGTCGCTGTTGCGTGTCGCACGGATCTGCGGCAAGGCGCCTCTGTTTATTCAAGGCGACATCCGTGGTAGCCCCTTGCTGGATAGCTTGTACACGTCGCAGAAAATCAGCGCGGCATTATATTTCGTCAGTTTTAAAGTTTGAAATCTGTGAAGGAGTGTGTTTGCAACCCCCTCGACTACTATGACAACAACGTCGCAGGTAGCGTAACTCTGTGCCAGGCAATGGTCCATGTCGGAGTGTTCAGTTTGATATTCAGCTTTTCCGCCACGGTATATGGCGCGTCGACGCAGATCCCCATCAGCGATTACTCTCCCACTGGCATGCCGACCAATCCCTTATGGTTGTTCCAAGCTGATGGTCGAGGATATATTGCAAGATCTGACAAAATCGGAGCCATGCTGGAGCATCACCCTGCTCCGCTATTTCAGCCGGGCTGGTGCACACCAAAGTTGGATGTTTGTCGAAAACTCTAAAGACTTGCCGAATAATCTTCTGACTTATGTCAGGTAGGTAGCCCTTGGCAAAATCAAGCAGTTTTGTAGCCGGCTATCCGACACAGAATGGGACCGGGGTGCGCGACTACATCCACTTGCAGGATCTAGCTGAGGGACATTTGAGTGCGCTACGGACTATTGTCCAAAAGACTGTTGTGAACATCTGGAACCTGGGCACTGATGTCGATTACAGATTGCTGGAAATGATTCGAGCAGGCGAGTGGTCGAGCCCGGAAATGATGGCTGATGCCTGGCGCTAGCAGTTAGGCAACCCGCAAGGTTATTGCCGATAATTCTGTTTATCGTTGTCATGGTGAAAGATAAGGCAGGTCAACAAATCTGCACCACATACCGCCCGGTGCAAAGACCTATCTGGTCACGAAAAATCAGTCCACCTACATACCTAATGGCCAAGTCTATGCCTTGGAAAATCTGGGAGTTATCCCTCTGTAACTGATTGATGTGCAATCCGATTCGTACCTCGGTGAAGACGATATCGTGCGTTTCGAATACAAATATGGAAGGCCGAAACAAGCTGTAATGGCGGCAACGTGTAATCCAGCTGCTCTGCAGAATGTAGATACGATACCTATCCACAAGCGGCAAGTTCGTCTAGTTACTCACTAAAAAAACTCAAGCGACCTGACTCCATCTTCGTGTTGTTGTCGCACGTAAATGCTGACTTCTCATTCCTCTCTTCTTGCTCACTTTAAAGGACTCTTTCCTTTGACCAGAAAAATTCTGGTAACCGGCGGCGCCGGTTACATAGGCTCGCACACCACCCTCGCTTTGCTCGAAGCGGGTTATGACGTAATAGTATTGGATAATCTCAGCAATAGTTCGAAGGAGTCACTTCATAGAGTGGGCGTTATCTCTGGCAAGTTTCCGGAATTTATTCAGGGGGATGTTCGCGACCGTGCGTTGCTGGATGAGCTGTTCGCTTCGCAGAGGTTCAGCGCGGTATTACATTTCGCCGGTTTGAAATCGGTGGGGGAAAGTGTCCGCAAACCGCTCCACTACTATGACAACAATGTCGCAGGCAGTGTCACCTTGTGCCAGGCAATGGCCCACGCCGGAGTTTTCAATTTGGTGTTCAGCTCTTCCGCCACGGTGTATGGCGAGCCGACGCAGATGCCGATCCGGGAGGATTTCCCCACGGGCGTGCCGACCAATCCCTATGGTCGTTCCAAGCTGATGGTCGAGGATCTGTTGCAGGATCTGGCGAAATCGGACCCGCGGTGGAGCGTCGCCCTGCTCCGCTACTTTAACCCGGTGGGCGCGCACCAAAGCGGGCTGATTGGCGAAGACCCCAATGGCCTGCCGAATAACCTCCTGCCCTATGTCAGCCAGGTGGCCATTGGCAAGCTCAAGCAGTTATCGGTGTTCGGTGCCGATTACCCGACGCAGGATGGTACCGGGGTGCGCGACTACATCCACGTACAGGATCTGGCCGACGGGCATTTGAGTGCACTACGGACAGTCCTCCAAAAAACCGGGGTGAACATCTGGAACCTGGGCACCGGTATCGGTTACAGCGTGCTGGAAATGATTCGGGCATTCGAGGAGGCCAGTGGTCGGGCTGTGCCTTACAAATTGGTTGAGCGTCGCCCCGGAGATATTGCCGAGTGCTGGGCCGACCCCACAAAAGCCGCAAATGAATTGGACTGGAAGGCCAAGCGTGGCTTGCCGGAAATGATGGCCGATACTTGGCGCTGGCAAGCTGCTAACCCGCAAGGTTATGGCCAGTAGCATCTCTCGTATGACGTAGCGATCAAGCGCGAACCATGACATCGGCACCACATACCCAATAACAATTGTTAGAAACAACGAGAGCGTTAGAAAACGTCAGACCTGTTAGACGTCCTACGCAGGTATTCTTGAGTCAATGATCGCAGGATAAATCTCACTGAGGAATGAACCAGAGATCCACCCTCATCGAGTTCGAATCAATACTATCTTTAACGTTAATGGACGCTCAGAGTTTTTGGCCTCGTACGCTCGCTTCTTAGTTTCACCGCCAATACCGACGATGCATCAAAAAGGAATCCACTATGACCAAAATACTTGCTTCCGCTCTAATGCTTTCTTTAAGTGCCTCCGTTTTGGCCGCTGAGCCTCCTGCAGCGTCTTCTGCTCCAGGCACACCTGCAAAACCCGCAGCAAACGCTCCTTTGAATCTGAACACCCCTCTCGTGGGCAGCCTGACCACAGGGACTGCACTCGGCATCGGCGCGGCGGTTATCGCCGGTGCTGCTGCTCTGTCATCCAGTGGTGGCAGCAACAATGGTGGCGGAACTACCGGTACTACCGGCACTACCGGCACCACCGGTACACGCTAAGCGCACCGCGAGGTCGATAGCCTTCTACCACCCGGAGCAATCCGGGTGGTTCCGTTCTGACGTGTTCCCTCCACAAGTGTCCTCAATCATGATTCGTAGTTTGTCGCTCGCTGTGCTTGCAGGTATAGCCCTGCAAGGCTGTATGTTCTCACCCGGTCAACACCTGGATACCAGCCAGGTCGGCCGTGATGGCTCACCGGAAAGCAGTCGGATCGAATTGATTCCGATAACGCCCAAACTGATTGCCCAGAACGCGGCGACAAAAGTGCAAGCCTCGGTGCCCGCCGAGTTGTTGGCGTTCAAACCGGGGGCTTACCGGATTGGCGCCAATGATGTGTTGTACATCACCGTGTGGGACCATCCAGAGTTGACTGCGCCATCGGGCCCACAACAGCAAATTGATGCGAACGGCCGCCTGGTACGCCCGGACGGCACCATGTTTTACCCCTATATCGGCAATATTCATGCCGCAGGTAAAACCATCGAGGAGCTTCGCGGTTTTATTGCTGAGCGCCTGACTCAATTCGTTGACAGCCCCCAGGTTGACTGGAGTGTTTTGCGGTTTGCCAGTCAAAAAGTAGTTATTTCCGGTGCTATTTTGAAAGCCGGTCAACAACCCATTACCACTTCGCCGCTCAGTGTCGTCGAAGCCGTGGGTACTGCTACTGTCGATCCATTGAATGCCGACCTTGCCGGCCTGACACTGACCCGGGACGGACGTGAGTATCCGCTGGACCTGGACTCGCTGAACAGCAAAGGCTCGCAGTTGCATAACGTCTATTTGAAAGACGGCGATCAGTTGTACCTGCCCTACAACGACCGCAAGAAGATCTATGTCATGGGTGAGGTCAGCCAGCCTCGGGCGCTCACGTTCAAGATCAATCGGATGAATCTGGCGGATGCGATCGGAACGGTCGGTGGACTGAACCAGGCTACTTCCAATGGCAATGCGCTGTATGTGATTCGAGGTGCCGAGAACCTTGAAACCGAGCCGGCAAAAGTCTTTCAACTGGACGCCGAATCGCCTACCGCGTTTGCTATCGCCAGCCGCTTCGATCTGCAGCCCCAGGACATTGTCTACGTCGGCCCTGCAGGCGTGACCCGCTGGAACCGTTTGATCAGCCAGTTGCTGCCATCGGCCGTTATCTTGGGTACCGGAGCAGCGGCTACAAACAATCTTAGTGAAGCCAGCAGTCGATAAGGTTTGAGCCGCTTTGAAAACTTTGCGTAACAGCGCATGCCTGGCGGTGGGTTTACTGCTGTGTGGCTGCAATCCGTTGATGCAGGCGTCCCTGGACACCTTTAAAACCACCGCATTGGGCGTCCAGCCGCTGGCAGTGACTGCTGCGCAAGTGGAGGCCGTGCCCTACGCGCAGATCAAGGTCACCACGGACTCCAGCGAAGGTGTGTTGGCGAAGCTTCGCCAGCAGGACGACCTGGAGTTCTGGGTCGCCTCCGGCAAGCAGGTGTTGTTGATGCGCGATGGCCTGGTCGTGCGCACTGTCGGCCTGGGCATCAATCTCGATGGCACGCGCTTTGACGGTGAGTCGCCGTTCAAGCTTGGCTTGCAGCGATTGCCCGACGGTTACAGCAGTACCCGTTGGATTGATGTCTATCAGGGTCCGCGGGTCGGACTGGCTGTCAACAGTCGTTTCAGCCGACAAGACATCGAAAACGTCACCATCCTGGACAAAGACTATGCGCTGCTTCGCATAGACGAACGCATCTACATTCCCGAGCTGGGATTCAAGGCCACCAACCGTTTTTGGGTCAGGCCTGACGATGGCTTGATCCTGCAGAGCGAACAACATCTCACACCGGAACTGTTCTTGAAGATTGTGCAATTGCGCCCTGATCGGGAGGCGGTTCGGTGAAATATTCGAAAACGCTGTTGGCTTGCCTGTTGCTGGCAAGTTCTGCGATGACTCAGGCCGCTGTCACCGTCACGGGTGATGTACAGAACGCCGGATCCTTCGCGTTCGTGCCAGGTGCACGCTTGCTGGATGCCGTCAGCCACGCACGCCCGAACGCCGAAAGTTACTGGCTGGCCGCCGCCTGGCTGCACCAGCCAATGGTAGAGCAGCAAATCCGCCTTAAAGCCGGTGTGCTGTTCGATCTGAAATTGCTGCAACGTGGCGCCTTGCTGGAAGAAAAAAGCAGCCTTGCTGCCCTGGCTGCACGCCTGTTTGAAGAGGTCAGCCGACTGCCCGTCACCGGCCGAAAAGTCGCGGTGCTCGACCCCGTGGCACTGGAGGTCGCGTTCGCCCGCAATTACCCGCTCAATGATGGCGACCAGCTGATTTACCCTCTACGCCCGACTACGGTCACTGTTCTGGGCGCAGTTGAACAGACTTGCACACTGCCTTATCGCGCCCTGCAGCCAGCCCATGAATATCTCGAAAGCTGTCTGCCGGTGACCGACGCAGATGCCGATTACCTGTGGTTGATTCAGCCCGATGGCCAGGTCCAGCGAGTCGGTATCGCCGCCTGGAACCGTGAAGACGGGGTGATTGCCGCCGCCGGCAGCACAATTCTGGTGCCCGTGCGCAACGATGACCCGGACCTGCCCACACCCGACTTGAACGAGCAGCTTGCCCAGTTTCTCGCCACCCAACCGCTGCCCGAGGTGGCCCCTTGAAGTTACGTTTTGCCGCCGCAGTGTTGCTACCCTGCAGCCTGGCTCATGGAGAGCCGCGTTTTACCCAGAATGATTTCGGTGGTGTGGGTTTGTTGCAAACCCCCACCGCACGGATGGCACCCGCCGGCGAGTTCAGCCTGAACGCCAACCGGACAGACCCTTATTCGCGCTATAGCATTTCACTACAGCCCCTTGATTGGCTGGAAGGCACTTTCCGTTATACCGCTATCGGCAACCGTAAATACGGGGCCGAGGCGTTCAGCGGCGACCAGAGCTATAAGGACAAGGCGGTCGATGTCAAAGCCCGCCTCTGGCAAGAAAGCCATTGGCTGCCCGAAGTCGCGCTCGGTTTTCGTGACGTCGGGGGTACCGGCCTGTTTTCCAGCGAATACTTTGTTGCGAACAAACGTTACTACGACCTGGATTTCAGCCTGGGCGTTGCTTGGGGCTACATCGGTAACCGCGGGGATTTCGAGAACCCGCTGGGGTACCTCGATGAGCGCTTTGATACACGCCCGGTAAATACGGGCGCGGACGCGGGCAACGTCAATACCAACTCGTATTTTCGAGGCTCGCCCGCGTTGTTTGGCGGCGTGGCCTATCAGACACCCTGGTCACCACTGAGCC
>Ga0163161_10000266_pt1 | contig 45979 bp, 43 predicted proteins | sample S45metaG_FD_129847 | JGI IMG/M metagenome (GOLD analysis project Ga0163161, IMG submission 129847) | Switchgrass rhizosphere microbial communities from Kellogg Biological Station, Michigan, USA - S4-5 metaG | ecosystem: Host-associated > Plants > Roots > Rhizosphere > Soil | place: USA... | reverse complement strand
ACGCGGTTGATTCCGGCGTACACACCTCGCTCGAACGCACCGTAAAGCTCCACGGCTCGCGCGTCGTAGAACGGCAAGAGTTGGCTGAAAAGTGCTCCAGTCACTTTCTTAACCGGATCAACCCAGAAGTAACAGTTGAGCAGTCCCGCCCAGGTGTAGCTGCCGGCGCTGCGCCCGTTGGGACCGGGACGCGTATTGATGTCGAACGAGAAGCCCCACTTCTGTTCAATGCCCGGGAACAGGTTGGCATCGCTCGACCACTCAGAGGCCGACGACTTCAGAGGCTTTACGTTCAGGTTTCCGATTTGGTTCTGACGCATGGCCACGACGGTCTCCGGCTTGAGGATCCGCGCGCCTTCGAACTCACCGTCGCGCACCAGCATCTGCAAGAACGCCATGTAGTCGCGGGGAGTTCCGAAGAGTCCGCCACCTCCCGAAAAGAACTCGGGACGCTGTGACATTTCGAATGGCGTTGGCTTTAATGAGCCATCTGCCTGTCGACTATAGGTCGTTGCGGCGCGCCGGCGTTGTTCGCTGCTGATCAGAAAACCGGTGCTTTTCATACCCAGAGGGGCGAAGATGTTCTCGCGGAAATAGACCTCTAGTGACTGGTCCGTGACCGCTTCAATCATCTTCCCTACGATGTCCATCCCGATGCCGTACTGCCAGCGCTCGCCGGGGTCGAACTCAAGTGGAGCCAGCAGCGCTCCATTCTTGCTGTAGGCAACATCCGGCATTCCGGAGACCTTCTCAAACTGCGGCAGCTGGTCGCTCCAGTTTGCGTACGTGTAGCCGGAGGTATGGGTTAGCAAATGCCGCAGCGTGACATCGCGCTTGGCGGGCCTCAGCTTGGGCTGTCCACGCGCGTCGAAGCCTTCCAACACTTTGGGCGAACCAAGCTCAGGAAGGACATCGGTCATTCGCTGGTCGAGATTTAGCTTGCCCTGTTCAACCAACTGCATACATGCAGCAGCAGTAATGGCCTTGGTCATCGACAGAAGCCAGAACACTGTGTCCGGGCTCATGCCAGTGCCCGTCGCTAGATCCCGCCGTCCAAACGATCCTTCATAGAGGATCCCACTGGGGTTGGCGGCCAATGCAACCACGCCGGATACCGTGCCATCGGCAACTCCCTTCGAAAGCTCGGCGTCGATGGACTTGAAACGCGTCTTTGTCACTCGCTGCAGGCCGTGCGCGTCGCTGGCGCTCTGTCCTTCGAACGCCTCCGTGGGCACCGCGGCAAATGCGCCCGGCCCAATAAGAGAAGCGGCGCCCAGCTTTAGAAGGTCACGACGGCTTTTGCTAACGATTAACGGCATTTTGTGAAGGTCCATTCGAGTGTGTATTCGGCACCACATCTGCAATGTGAAGCCAGCGTTGAGACGACAGGATCAAATGGTAGGGAGCACGGAGTACTGAGTAAATGTCTATCGAGGCACGTGATTGATGATCCGAATTCACGAGTGAATCGGTGCGCAAGTAGCGCCCGCAGAAACGCCGTGGCTGTGAGAGATTTCCTGGAGCAGTATTCGCTGCTCGTTGGAGAGTCATTCGGAGCATGGCAATGCGGCGGAGAAACATTGCACGAAGCCGCATAAGGTGGCCTAACACACCTTTGACGCCCAGTGGTTCGCTCCACAACGTGGGTCCATGACGCCGCATGCTGTGGACAAGCTCAAGGAGTCACTCACCTCTTCGATGCAAGTCCGTCCCAGTCAGGTGGTTCTGCCCCATCTTGGGAACGGCAAGAAATGTTCCTGAAGTTCGAAGGTGCGATCGCTGCAGCCGCCTGACATTGAGGCGACGACCGGCCGAAACGCTCAGCTCCGCAAGAAACGGTTTTCGAGTTTGCCCTTCAGCCCGGATGCCGGGTAAACCCTCTGATCCTGTCTGCCATCGGATCCTACGATGGTAACGATTGCATTTGGTGGAAGTTCGGTTTTTCTCTATGGGGATCGGCAGACCTCCGCCCAATGATGCAATCGTTACCATTGATCACACAGGAGAATATATGCAGGACCGCCGTAGGAAGTTTTTTGGTTGGGGATATGAGCACGACGCCGTCACTTCGGACGAGATTCGCGATTTCGAGAGCGCTTGGTCTCGGCTTCTTGGCGTTGAAGCATTCGAGGCGACGCCATTTCCGACGATCGATTCCATAGCTATTCGCGAGCCTCGCATCAAGGTCGCAAGCGCACTTAGCTCTATGTGCAGCGCCGATAAGTATGACCGCCTCTATCACACCTACGGGGCCGGTACCATGGACGTCGCGAGGGCGCTTCGAGGCGAATTTCGGAATCCACCGGACTATGTCGCCTATCCGAGAAGCGAACAAGATATCGTCGATCTTTTTGACTGGTGCGGAGCGAACAATTTAGCCGCTGTACCGTATGGAGGCGGAACCAGCGTCACCGGCGGCGTAAATCCACCGGAGCATGATCGCTACCGAGGCGTTGTCTCAATCGATATGAAACACTTTGACAAAGTGTTGGAAGTTGACAGCGTTTCCCAGTCCGCAAGGATTCAAGCCGGCGTGCTCGGTCCTAGCCTGGAAAAGCAACTCAAGCCCAGTGGTCTGACCATGAGATTTTTCCTTCAAGCTTGGGAATTTTCGTCTCTTGGCGGCTGGATCGCAACCCGAGCTGCTGGACATTTCGCGACCGCGTATACCCAAATCGATGACCATGTCCAAAGCCTTAAGGTAGTTACACCCGCTGGCAATGTCGAAACTAAGCGCTTCCCGGTGTCGGGCGCTGGTCCCAATTCAGATCGTCTTTTTCTCGGTTCTGAAGGCGCGCTGGGAATTATCACGGAAGCCTGGATTCGACTCCACAAAAAGCCGATTCATCGCGCTATGACGACTGTCAAATTTATCGACTACGAGAAGGCGGTTGAAGCAGTACGAGTCCTTTCACAATCGGGCCTCAATCCCGCAAATGCTCGGCTTATTGAGCGCGAAGAAGCGGAGTATACAGGCTCGAGCGACGGCAGCGTCGACATTTTGGTGCTCGGGTTCGAATCAGCGGACCATCCGGTGGACCATTGGATGACTCGAGCACTAGAGATTTGCGCCGATCACGGCGGCACCTGGGACAGCGAGAGTCTATCCAAGAAAACCTCCGAGATATCTGACGCCGGTGCTAACAGTTGGCGACACAAATTTCTGAGAGGTCCGTATCTTCGGGAGTATGCAATCGCACGTGGTGTCATGCGCGAAACCATGGAAACCGCCGTGACTTGGGACCGTTTTGCTGCTTTGCGCGCACACGTAAAGGCCGAGACACACCGCGCCATTCGCGAAGTCACCGGTAGGCCCGGGTCTGTGACATGCCGATTCACCCATATTTACCCTGACGGACCCGCGCCGTACTTTACTTGGTTCGCGTACGGCGACAAGGCACGACTCGTAGAACAGTTTATGGCAATCAAACGAATAGGCGAACAAGCCATGGTGGATGCAGGAGGGACGGTCACCCACCATCACTCGCTTGGTAGAGACCATCGCCCTTGGTATGACAAGGAACGTCCGGAATTGTTTTGCACAGTACTGAAATCTGCGAAGGCGGCACTAGATCCAAAACAAATCTTGAATCCGGGTGTTTTGTTCGATCCGAGTTGATCAACAATGTTTAACTAAGGAATTCAAGCATGACCAGCCCTCTTTCTGGAATTAGAGTCCTCGATCTTAGCCGCGTCCTGGCGGGCCCATGGAGCACGCAATTACTTGCGGATCTTGGTGCAGATGTCATCAAGATCGAGCGACCGATTAGTGGAGACGACACACGCGGATGGGGTCCGCCTTTCCTGGAATGCCAAGACGACAACCCGATCGGCGAGTCGGCGTATTTCCTATCCGCAAACCGCGGAAAACGTTCACTGACGGTGGATATCAGTAGCTCAGAGGGGCAAGAGATCATCCGCCAACTAGCCGAGAAGGCCGACGTGTTTGTAGAAAACTACAAAGTCGGTGATATGAAGCGCTATGGACTGGACTTCGCATCCTTGAGCGCCCTCAACCCTCGTCTTGTTTATTGCTCAATTACTGGATTCGGACAGACTGGGCCGTACAAGGATCGGGCCGGTTACGACTTTGTAGTCCAAGCAATGGGCGGACTGATGAGCATCACCGGGGAGAGCGATGATAAAAATGGAGGAGGCGCACAGAAGTGCGGCGTTCCCATTTCTGATTTGATGACCGGAATGTACTCCACCGTGGCGGTGCTGAGCGCCTTGCTTGAACGCACTATAAGTGGAAAGGGGCAGCAGATCGACATGAGCCTTCTCGACACTCAGGTTGCCTGGTTGGCAAACCAAGCTTCGAACTATCTAGTCTCGGGCGTGGAACCCAAACGGTGGGGCAATGCGCACCCGAATCTTGTTCCTTATCAATCGTTCAACGCAAAGGATGGTGAATTCATCGTTGCAGTGGGGAACGATAGACAATTTTCTTCACTCTGCCTGGCATTGGATCTGGAAAGCGTTTCAACGGACGAGCGATTTAGAACCAACACTAGCCGTCTTAAAAATCGCGATGTCCTTGTGCACAAGCTAAGCCAAGCGTTCAGCAAGCTTCCGGTGTCTAGCTGCCTTGACATGCTTGAGCAAGTAGGCGTGCCTTGCGGGCCAATTCTCACCATTCCTCAAGCGCTAGAGAATGAGCATGTTTTGACTCGCGAAATGCGTTTCGAACTCCTCCACTCAAGAGGATCGCGAGCACCTCAGATTGCTAATCCGATCAAGTTTTCAAGAACCCCGGTTAGTTATCGTCGACCGCCTCCGGCACTTGGCGAACACACCGACGAAGTACTCCAAAACGAACTCGGCTGGTCAAGCGCAAAGATTGACCAACTTAGGATGCAGGGCACCATCTAACGCATTTTAATAATTAAGGAGACAATTCCCATGATTCTGATTAACCGCCATGTTCTAATGGCACTACTCGTCACGACGTCGTTGGTAGCGAATGCTGCAGAGTGGCCAATTCAGCCGGTGAAGATCGTGTTGCCGTACCCCCCTGGAGGCGCATCCGACGTAACGGCGCGATTACTCGGTGCAAAGCTGTCCCAGATATGGAATCAACCTGTTTTAATCGAAAATAGGCCTGGTGCAAACGGAATCGTCGCAAACCAGTTTGTGGCAAAGTCTGCGCCCGATGGTTACACTGTTTTAATGGCCAACCTAGGCCCTAACGGAATTAATCCTGCTATATATCCGAAACTTCCATATGACACGGTAAAAGACTTCGAACCGGTCATTCTGACGACTAAAGTCCCACTGGTTATAGTTACAGCTCCGACCTCGCCGTTCCGGTCCCTAACTCAGCTTGTAGCCGGTGCTAAGGAACAACCCACGAAACTGTCTTTTGGATCGGCAGGCAACGGCTCAGGAAGTCATCTAGGAGGTGAGTTACTCTTCTCGACTGTCGGAGCGCCCATGTTGCATGTTCCGTATAAAGGCGATGCTCCAGCAATTACGGACGTAATGGGCGGCCAGATCGCAACAGCGCTGCCCACCGCGGTTGCCGCTACATCACAAGTAAAAGGAGGCACCCTCAGAGCGCTTGCGGTCACTAGCAGGAAGAGGTTGCCGTCCATGCCTGAAGTTCCTACCGTTGAAGAAGCACTCGGATTAAATAACTTCGAGGCTGTTTCTTGGGGCGGATTTATGGTACCAGCAGGCACACCAAAAGAGATCATCACCAAAATGAACACTGATATGAACCGAGCGCTCGTTATGCCCGATATCGTCGATAAACTCCAGGCACAAGGTGCTGAGATCGTAGGCGGAAGTCCTGACGCGTTTAAAGAGTTTGTTCACGCGGAAGTTGTTAAGTGGAAAGGGGTTGCAAGTCGGGCAAACATAAAAATGGAGTAGATGAATTAGGAGCTGCGTGACATGCCTGGTTGCAGCGGCGGGGTTGACGTGCTCCTCCATCTCTCACCTGCTGATTATCCGACGGCAGGGCGGCACTCGAATCTCACAGGTGCTCTTTTTATTTGCCGACTTAGGCCATAATGAACAATGGTCAATGTTAAGCAGGTAGCGGCCTTGGCCGGGGTCTCGACGACCACGGTCTCGCGGAGCCTTTCGAATCCAGAACGCGTGCACCCTGATACGCTCAAACGCGTAGAGGAGGCGATTTCGCACTTGGGCTATGTCCCCTTCGCGTCGGCACGCGGGCTGCGCATAGGCCGTACGCTCACGGTTGGTATTATTGTTCCTACGCTGATGAACGAGCTTTACGCCAAGGCCGTCGATGTGCTTGAAGAGCAACTCAACGCCTTGGGCTTCACCGTTCTGTTGACTTGTCACCGTAACACCGAAGAAATCGAGCTGCAATGCGCGCGTGCGCTGTTAGGCCGCCAGGTTGAGGCGCTCGTGATGATTGGCAGACAACACCACCCTGAGTTGATTCCTATGGTACGGAGGCAAAACGTACCCTACGTGCTTATGTGGGCGATTGATCCATCAGGAACCCATTCCGTTGTTGGCTATGACAATCGACTAGCAATGCGTCAATTGACGGAGCATCTCATTGAATTAGGTCATCGTAGCTTCGCGGTGTTACCTGGCCCGCTCGGTCTCCAAGACATTTTGCAACAGCGGCTCGACGGGATTAAAGATGCCTTAGTGAATGCCGGAATTTCGCTTCAGCACGATCGGATCTTACCGACTTCATATTCAATCGACTCTGTTCGCACTGCGGCTAGGGCACTGCTACTCGCCACACCCGCGCCAACCGCGCTTATCTGCATTAACGACGTTGTCGCAGCTGCTGCGGTCGCAGAGTGCCATGCTCTTAAGATTTCAGTTCCAAGTGACGTGTCTATCACTGGTTTTGGAGACTGGCAACTGGCCGAGCTAGTCAGCCCAACCTTAACAACCGTTAGATCGAATCCCGTGCATATTGGAGAAGTAACTGCATTGTTGTTGGCCGGCCAACTTCGAGGGACACGAGATTCGGTTCCGACGCAATGTCAATTCGAGGCTCAGATCGTATTTCGTGATAGCACCGCCGCTCCCAAGTAATTTGGCGAGGCAAGTCTGTTCGCCACGGTAACAATCCCCCTAGCAAGTACTCAATTTATCGTTCATCTGACAACACCTCCAAAGTAGGCAGTCAGAGGAACACTATTTATCTCCGTCGCCGGCAAAGGCTCTACTTTGATCAGGCACATGCGCAGTCAGAGGCGCCTGACTGGCACCTGCTCCGAGTTCAAGACATTGGTTGCGCAGACTGACTGCAGCCAGTTTTTCGATCGCTCCGCGCCGGCTTACGACCAGGCCACCGAGCTGCATGCGTGGGGCATGGCGACGCCTGACTGTGTAAACGCAGTTCACTGGAGCATCCTTGAACATGCCGGCACTAAGCAGTCGGAGGTCGTCCCGCCTCGGCTTGGGGTTAGGCGAGTCTGCTCGGCAGACATTCGAATGAGTTGCGGCCAACACGCACCACTCGTGGCGCGTGTTGACCGCTGCGCCGCAGCGGCGGTACTCAATTCGACTTCGGGCGCTGTTCGGGTGGATTCACATCGAAGCAGCGTAACTTGCGATCGGAACCGAGAGTGCGCGCAGGCAGCGGCGCTGCGCCTTAAAGCGACATTGCGAAACTTTGATAGTGCGCGGGCTCGTTGCGCGACTTTGATCTGCAATGGCGGCTATCAACCTAGCCGTAGTTGCGGCGTTACGTCTGATCCGAGAAGCCTTCGCGAAACGCTCGCCCAACGTCAAAAAGTACGTAAAAGAGCGAGCTACCGCTGCATCGCCTTAGCTGATCACTGTCTGCTTCCGGGGACTGCCGGCAATGCAGCTCCCCCGTAGACAATCTTCCCGTCGCCCCCAATGTACGAGGGCCACTTCAGTGCCGGCTGCTGAGAATCACCGGCAACGGAATAATCACAGACACCGTTAGGAAAGATCACTTCTAGACGGGCCCAATCCGCATCCGTAAATGCAATGGGATACGAAGTCCGAGACAGCGGCTTGAGTTTGCATACGAGAACATCATCATTCAACGGTCCTCCCGCCGCCATTCTTGGGGATCCATCCGCCGTGCCCGTGCATTGTTCCATGGACAGCGCCGTTGCGTCTTTGTTCCCGCACAGATCGACGAGGTCCTTTGGACGGTTAGCCGAAACTTTTCTGGGTAGGCTGGAATTCGTATTGTCTCCCCGTACGGCTGCTAGCCAAATGTCCATCGCGTCCAATGCCTGATCCATGGTTTTACCGGTATTGAACCAGATGACTTGATTGATGTGATTACCTTGCGCAGCGTCAAGCCTAGCACGCATTGCCCACGAGCGAAATTGATGATGAATTCCCGTCGTATCGGGAGATCTTAAGTCGATGATGGGCACTTGAGAAAGGCCGTGTGCCGAGTTTATCCATCCTGATTGGTAAGATGCAATTGCGGCAGGCATCGCCGCTTGGACGCGGTTAACTTGGTACTTGAAGTCGATGTCATGTGAACCAATTTTCTCATTCAGATCAACAAACTGAGCTGGGCTAATCGCCCCTGCATTCAGCGCCTTCAAGCCATATTGCACTCCAACATTGGCGTACGGTCTATTTGCAAATCCATCAGCTCCGCGTCTTCCCATGACACCCACCATGTAGTCCTGAAAGGTGCAGCGGATCCCGCTAGAAGCCGAGAGTGCTTGATAGGTGAAGCCTTCAGGTGCATCGCAGCCGCCAAAACCCGTCGGAGAGACGAGGCCTGGCACCGAGTAGTAGACGAGTCCGTGGTGAGATGGGTCGAAGATCTGTGTATATCCAAATGGAACGTCAAGGCCCAGGTTCCTTGGCGTGTGCGCCCAATCAGTACAAGTGTCACCATTCGCTCCTTGGGCAGCGTTCCGTTCCACTTGCGACCAAGCTACTCCGCTGGCCCACAGTTTACTGTCCGAAAAGTAGCGCAGCATTAGACCGCAGTCCTCGATCTCAACCGCCGGCGTGCCCGTATCCGGAAAGCTCGCGCCGACAATCAGTCCATCGTAGATTCCGGGATAGGCATTTGCAACCCACTGTTGAGCAATCGACCCTCCGGACGATCCCATACCCATCACGTAGAGCATCTCCCCATAAGTTTCGATGAAATGCTCCTTAAGCATCATCATCGATTCCGCTTGCACAGCAATATTTACGTTGTGCCCATTGTCATTAAGTGCGGTCGACATAACGGCGTACCCTTTCGACAGGGCGCGCTCCGACAGTACGTTTGCCGCAGTGATCACGCCATACTGCCCATAGCTAGTTCCGGCGCCAGCTCCATGCGTGACGACGACCTTCTTATTCCAAGCGCTCTGTGGTTCCCAGGGAGACCATGACTTGGCACTGTCGAAAAGAACCGCGATGTTGTAGTAGTCACGATTGATGGCGCCGGTTTCCACACGAATAACGAACGGGACACGTGCACCAGAGTCGGTGGTGGCAGTCGCCACATCGCTGGGCGGTTCCGCGGGATCGAAAGGGATGAAGCCGACTTTCTTGGCATCGGTAGATTTGTAGAGGTACTTATACGAAATTGGGCGGTTGCACTGAAGATCTGTTGCCCCCGCGTCGCAAACCCATGGCGTCACTTGCGGCCCATAAATGACAGGGGAACCGCTAACATGGTTAATTACACTCAGGGAAGCTATCGCTGTGTCTTTAGCGCTGGCAGTTATGAGATTCGACCCATCTTTAAGGCCGATAACCATTCCGATGTAGCGTCCGCCCTGTCGGGTTGCGAACGCCGCACTGATGTCTTGATCGTTTAGCTTCACCTTCAATGTTGACGAATCAGATTCACTTGCGGGCACAATCTCGACTAAGGCATCCCCGCCGCTAATTAAGTCTGCTCGGTTTGAAAGAGTCAGAATCTTCGGCGCGCTTAGATTGTTTGTGGCAGATGGTTGGTTGTTCCCAACAGGAATAAATCCCGCTGAACTCCCTCCGCCGCCTCCACCGCATGCACTCAGAAGGAGGATCGCTCCAAAAAAAACGGTGCATAGCTTGTAATTTAATGCCATCTTTGTCTCCATTTCTAATCTCGACGCCGCCGTGCCGTCGCGCCTAGGATGTTAGTAACGGTGACGCCGCTTGTATTTCAAATACTTGGCTACTTTCAAAATCCTGCAGCATTCGCATCAGGCATCAGGTATAAACACCTAGTCAATGCCACTTCCAGTGGACTGCAGCCGGGATAGAGTTCCAGCAATCACACCGACACCGTCGGGCCGTTGGACAGCGTCGCTCCCTCGGATTTGGAGCAAGAAATGAAAAGCTCAGCAGAACGTTTCGAAGTTTCCTCAGGAAGGCGCAGCAGGTTTGAGCCTACAAAAATCCTAATGCAGGACAAAGGGCTATGGGCAGGCGTTCGCTTGGAGGTGTGGGAGAGCAATGGAGAGGAACTTCCGGAGATCGTACTTCCGCAAGATGCCATCACGGTCAATGACGTAAGTTGCAGTTCGGAAGTTCGCTTTTCAGGTGAGCGCCCCTTAGCCGGAACTTGGGCGCCTCATCGAATTGGCCTCCTCCCTGCGCATCTTCCGTACAGTGCTGACGGCGGTCCCGTGCGACTAATCGCCCTTGGTCTGGGCCAAAGTCTTCTTGCACGAATGAGGTCGTCGGCATCGTTAGTCCCGAGGTTCGGCATAGAGGACGAATTTGTACGAGCTACATGTTATGCACTCGTCAAAGACGTTGCGGATGGACAACCAGCCGGCGGAATGTACGGAGATTTTCTTATCGCAGCCCTTGGTGCGCACCTTGTCCGCAATCATTCCACCAACGCGCGCCTGATTATTGACGATCCTCGCAGATCTGTTTGTCGTGAAAAGATTTTAGAAGAATACATGCGGGATCAATTGCATGAGCGAATCTCTTTGGCCGACCTTGCCGCCCTTGTTGATCTGGACGTCTACTCATTTTCAAGATGGTTCCGCAAGACCTTTGGACGGCCTCCGCACCAGTACTTGATGAATTTACGGATCGAGCGGGCGCGAATTCTTCTTTGGTCCAGCGCAGAGAGTTTGGTAAATATCGCGTTTAAATGTGGATTTTCAAGCCAAAGTCATTTGTCTACGACATTTCTTCGCATTGTGGGTCTCTCGCCAAAAGCGTACCGATCGCTAAAATCCAATCACGTAGACTCTTAAAGATCACACCCTCGAGCACTCAAGCCGGTAGGCGGGAATAACTTGCATCCCTATGCTCGAAAGGACGGCCTTGCAAGAGCTTTAAGTTTCCCAGGTCGTATTAGCCATTCTGGTCAAACTCATGGCAGAGAGCCAGGCAAGCTCTATAGCGAATCCACCGACTCAGTCGCGCTTGCGGTGGAGTTGTTTAATCAGCTCCGGTCGCCGAATCTTTCCGCTTGGAGTCATTGGCAACTCAGAAAGCAGTTCGAGTTGCTCGGGCAACTTGTAGTCCGCGACTCTGCCTTTCAGTGACTTCACCACTTCATCCAAGGTCACTGTCGCTCCTTGCTTCATCACAGCACAGAGACAGTTCCGCTCCCCTAGTCGCGGATCGGGCATTCCGATGATCGCGATCTGCAAGAACGCCGGATTCTCATAGAGAATCTCTTCGATTTCGCGTGGAAAGTACTTCTTCCCCCCACGGTTGATGATTTCCTTCTTCCGTCCAGAAATCCGAACATTCCCATCGTCATCGACAAACTCACCAAGATCGCCGGTTAGAAACCAGCCCTCGTCCGTAAAACTTTCCTTGTTGACCGCATCGTTGTCGAGATAACCCAGATGCACCGATGGCCCTTTGGCCGCGATCTCGCCTTGCACGCCGAAAGGAACCGGATTGCCTCGATCATCAAGGATCTGCAAAGACATCTGTCGTATACAGCGACCAATGGTTCCGTTCACCGTCATTGGATCGTCTTCAAGGCGGGTGTAGGAATGAAATCCAGTCTCTAACATCCCATACAGTTCTATGAGCTTAGCGTGTGGAAGTGCGACTTGGAATGCCCTGATCGCTTCGGTGGACGCAGATGCGCCGCCAGTGATCACGACTCGAAGTGACGATAGATCGTGACTCTTCAGTTCATCGTCGTTGAGTATCGCCACAATCGCGGCCGGTGCAGTCGGAATGTACGTAACGCCTTCTCGCTCGATCGCATCGAGAGCGGCCTTGGCAGAAAATCGCTCCAGCAGAACCCCTTTCGCACCGGCCATCACCGTCTGCAGCAGCGTGAGGTAGCCCCAATTCAAGCCGACTGGAAGATACAAAAGGAAAACGTCTTCCTGACTGACACGCATGTCTTCGTTCAGAAAGCGCGCCGCACACAAGGTCGTGTTAAAGCTGTGTAGTACACCCTTTGGATTGCCAGTGGTGCCCGATGTAAAGCACATGCGCATAACTTCGTTTGGGTCCATGTGGATTCGATGCACCTCGGCGATCTCAGGTGTCGTTGACACGACATCTGAGAAGGAGACTATCTTCGAATCGCCCGCATCATCGATGCAAATCACCTCTCTGAGCTCCGGCAGACCATCGCGAATAGAACTGATCATCGCGGCGTAATCGAAGCCTTTGAAATGACGGGCGCATACATACGCGGCGGACTTCGAGAATCGAAGTATGTAATCCACTTCATGTGCGCGCAGGTCTGAACTGATCTTGTTGGCAATCGCGCCAACCAGCTCTAACGCGAAGAAGACGATCGGAAACTCAACGCGATTGGGTACTTGCAATGTCACAACATCGCCATGCTTCACACCGCGTCGACGCAAGAACTCCGCGAAACGTTTGACTTGAGACCACAACTGAGAATAGGTCAGCCGTGCTTTGGCATCGACGAACGCAATGCGATCAGGATGAAGGCGCGCACGCCGTTCTAAGATGTCAGCAAAGGTATGCGTCCCCCACCAACCCTCGAGTATGTACCTGTCTTCAACGTCTTGCGGAGGCTTCTTTGATGCTTCAATCATGTGACATCCTTAACGCACCGCGCGGAAGAGGCCACCATCGACCGGTATCGATGTGCCAGTGATGTATGAGCCCTTCGGGGAGACTAACAGCGCCACAATGCTGGCGATATCGTCGACTGTTCCGACCCTGCGCATGGGCACCTCTTGCGCCAGCCTGGTCTGCACAGACTCTGCGGATTCGTTGCTGGCAGCAAAAACCTTCCTTAGTCGGCTCGTATCAATGTAGCCTGGGCAAATGGTATTCACATTGATTCCATACTCTCCCAGTTCCATCGACAGCGTCTTCGCATAGCCAATGACGCCTGCCCATGTCGCGACGGACAAGCCCAGTTCGCGAATGGGCTGAATGGCAGAGATCGCGGTAATGTTGAGGATACTGCCTCCGCCACGTTCGCGCATCGATGGCACCACTTCCCTGACCATGCGCACCGGATACATGAGGTTTTGCTCAACAGCCTTCTGCCACGCTGTGTCGTCAAATGAAAGGATTGGCCCTACCGGGGGTGCACCGTCATTGTTCACCAGGATGTCGATGCCACCGAGTTCTTCACGCACTTGCTCCGCAACTCGCTGGCAGTCCTCGGATTTGCGACAGTCCGCCGGGATATACCGCACTGAGCCTCGAGTTTCCAAGGAAATCTGCTCGACAGCTGCTCGCAGATCCGTCTCACGACGCGCAGTGATAACAACCTCAGCGCCCTCCAAAGCGAGCGCACGCGCGATCCCGTAGCCGATTCCTTGACTGCCGCCACCGACAATCGCCACCTTACCTTTGAGTTCCAGATTCATGCTCTTCCCATTTCGATCAAAAATCGTTCGGCATTGCCATGGAACACGTCCTGCAGAATCTCTTCTGAGTAGCCCTCCGCGACCCAGTCTTTACGTAGGCGTTCATAGCTATAAAGCGGATAGTCGGCTCCGAACATCACGCGCGTCCGCAATCTGCGGCTAATCTCATGCTTGAGATCGGGAGTGAAGTATTTTGGCGACCAGCCATGCAGTTCGTACCAGATATTGCGCTTGTGCATGAGGATCGCGATCACCTCCGATTGCCACGGCCATCCAGCGCGGGCTGCGACTATTCGGAGGCCTGGAAACTTTGCCGCGACGAAGTCGAGATGACGCGGGTGGCAATCGTCGAGGAGGATGCCGTCGCCTCCGGGCAGTCCCGCTCCAAGGCCTGTCGTACCCACAAAGATCAAGACTGGAACGCCCGCTTCGACACAAAGCTTGAAGAAAGGAAACCACCGCGGATCGCTGGCCGGAGCGCCGCCAGAACCGTTGACTCCTAGACCTAGAAACCCAGGGGCGACATCGATGCATCGGCGGAGTTCGGCTAGGCCCGACGCGCCCGTACCTGGGTCAATGTGGATCCAATGTCCGATGATGCAATCCATTCCGGATCGTTGTACATCGAAGCCGTAGTCGTGGACCACCTTCGCCTGTTCAAGTGGAATGAACTTTGTGAATCCAAAGTCCAAGATAGTGCGGACGTCGTTGTCTCGGAAATGCTGGAGCATCTCCGTTTCAGTGTGATAGCGAGGATCCGAGTTCCACGTTTTGCGTTGCTGCTCGAGCTCCGCCTCGGTTTGAAGAGGGTAGCCACGCTTGGTTCCCCAATGGGAGTGCACGTCAATGATTTGCATGATGTCAGCGGGTTGACCCCAGGTATGCTTTTTCGATACGGTGGTCGTGGGCGAGTTCAGCGCCCGAACCTTCGATAGTTACCACCCCGTTTTCCAGGACATAACAATGATGAGCAATGCGCAGAACCTTACGTACGCTCTGCTCGGCGATCAAGATTGAAGCTCCTGTCGCATGTATCTCGCGAACCTTCTCAAGGATGCTGTCGAATACCTTCGGCGCCAATCCGAGCGACGGCTCGTCCAGGAGCAACAGCTTCGGCTTAGACATCAACGCCCTCCCAATTGCTAGCATCTGCTGCTCCCCACCAGAGAGATACGCGGCGTGTTGCCATGCGCGCTCCAACAAAACGGGAAACATCTCGAATACTGCTTCCAACCGTTTCTGCAGTTCCGATCGATTTCGAAGCAGATACGCGCCTAGCTCTAGGTTCTCTTGAACAGTCATAGCGCCGAATAATGCTCGACCCTGTGGAACTTGGATGATGCCCCGGGCAACGATCTGCGCTGGATCGAGACCATCGATCTGCTTGCCCTCGAGAGTTAATCGACCGGACGCGATGCGGTTCAGCCCGCTGATCGCTCGCATTAGCGCGGTCTTTCCGGCGCCGTTAGCACCGAGAATCGCGGTGATCGTTGCCTCGGGAATCCGCAGGCTCACCTTTCGCACGACATTGATCTCTGTATATCCTGACGACAGGTTCTCAATGGACAGCATCGCTTGCCTCCTCGCCGAGATACGCATCGATAACGATAGGGTTCGATTGGATGTCTGCAGGGATGCCTTCCGCGATGAACGCCCCAAATTGAACGACGGTGATACGCTGAGCGAGCGCCATCATCACTCGCATGTTGTGCTCAACGACGAGCAGCGTGATTCCGCGTTGCGAAGCCAGTCCCCGCGCCGCGGCAATGGCGCCATCCGCTTCGGATTCGCTCATTCCTGAAGTCGGTTCGTCCATCAGCAACAAGCGCGGAGCGGCAACCATAGATCGCGCAAGATCCAATCGCTTGAGAACGCCGAACGGTAGATCTGCGGCTCTTTCGGCACGAGCATCTAGCAAGCCGAATGCCTCCAACGATTCCATGGCAGCGCAGTTGATATCCGCCTCGCTCAAGCGCGCGGTTCGAGACATCAGAGCGTAGTGGAACAGTCCGACTTTTGCATCTCGACCTGCCCCAACAAGCACATTGTCCAGCACCGAAAGATCGCCGAATGCCTCGACATGCTGAAACGTGCGGCCCACACCACGGCGGCTGATTTGATGCGCTGGAAGCCCTGTGATCGCCTCACCGTCCAAACGCACGGTGCCGCTCTTAGCTGCAACTGCCCCCGTGATTGCGTTGATCACGGTCGTCTTGCCGGCCCCATTCGGTCCAATCAGTCCTCGGATCTCGCCCGGGCTAACCGAGAAGGAGAGATTGCGAACGGCATTCACACCGCCGAACGAAACACAAAGATTCTCTAGTTCCAAGCGTGGCGTCATGCGGTTTCCTTGTGCGACTTCAACGCTGCCACGGTAAACAGCCGCCGCCAAACCACAACGAGTCCATGCGGCATAAAGAGCAAGGAGCCGAGGAGAAGCAGCGCAGCGACCACGTCGCTGTACTCTTTGATCGGACGGAGGACCTCAGGAAGACCGGAGAGCACAACGGCACCGAGAACCGCGCCACCAATTGACCCCATCCCACCGACCACAATGAACGTCAACTGACGTAACGCTGCAGAGATTCCAAACTCGTTCGGATCGATGAATCCCACAACGATGGAGAACAGCCCACCAGCAAAGCCTGCGTAACCGGCAGACAGTGCGAATGCGGTCAGCTTCACCTTCGATACGGAGACCCCGAGAGCTTGAGCCGCATGCGGGCTCTGTCGCACAGCGTTGAACTCGCGACCAATTCTGGAGTTCAGAATATTCGACGCCACCCAGATCGCAAAAGCGCAAGCCACAGTCACAACACAGAATATGGCATAGCCCGAAAGCGCCGCACCGAGGAACATGGGCTTAGGAACGTTGAGCCCTCGCACTCCGCCGGTGATCTCTGCAAACTCCTCTACTACTATTTGCACGATCTGCAAGAACCCGAGCGTCGCGAGTGCGAGATAAATTCCACTCAAGCGACGCGCTGGAAGCCCAAGCAACGCACCGACACCTGCCGCGATCGCCGCACCAGCGGGAACGCTCACCCAGAATGGCAGGCCCAGCATTGCGCTCAAGAGCGAGGACGAATAGGCGCCCACCGCGATGAAGGAAGAATGACACAGAGAAATCTGCCCCGAGCTCCCAACCAAAAGATTCAGACCTACAGCAGCGACGACGTTAACCATTGCAAGGCACAGGAGATACGTCGGATAGCTGCCGAGCGATGCCCCGAGCAAAAGAATAGCAGCGAAAAGCGCGGACCAAACCACCTGCACGCGAGTTAAGCGACTGGTCATACGCGGTGCACCTCCCTTGATCCGAATAGCCCGTGCGGCCGGAACGCCAGCAACAACAGCAACACGAGGAATGGAACCAGGTTCTTAAGCGTTCCGCCAACACTCACCGCCGCGAAGGTCTCGAGCAGGCCGACTAGAAGACCACCGATCACGGCACCTATGATGCTGGTGAACCCACCTATTACTGCAGCGACGAGACCGCGTAAGATAAGGCCGCCAATCTCCGGATTGACGCCGATGACCGGAGCCACCAATAATCCCGAGAGCGCGCCGACTGCGGCACTGATACCCCACGCCCATCGGTAAACACCATTGACTTTGATTCCCATCAGCACCGCCGCTTCCGGGTTGATTGCAACGGCACGCATTGCTTTGCCAGTCATCGTATAACGAAAGAAAGCGGAGATCGCAGCGGTAACAGCGACGGTACAGAAGATGATCCACAGCGAAGTTGGATTCACGCGAATGTCCCCGACTTTCAGCGGTGCATCACCGAAAGGCCCTTCAATGCTGTATGGCGTATCCCCCCAATGCACTGCAATCGCACTCTTGATCGCAAGCCCAATTGCAAAGGTCGCAATTACGACCGTGAAAGCAGGGGCATGAACGATCGGGCGAATCAGCGCGCGCTCCATAACGATACCCAACACGGAGCCCGTAGCGATCACCAGAATCACAACCAAAGGGTACGGCAGTGCAAACTGCGCGAGCACCAGTGCTACATATGCACCGAGGGTGGCCAGTTCTCCTTGTCCAAAGTTTAGGACCCCAGAAGCTTTGAATGGAATCACGATCGCGAGAGCGACTAGCGCGTATACGCTGCCAAGGCTAATACCGGCTATCGCAAGTTGAAGATAGAACGTAGTAGGCATATTCGTTATCCAACTTCCATCCATCCACTACTGGTAGCGCTTCAAGATGTCGCTCTCGTGGGCTCCCTGCCAGGGGATTGGTTCCCATGCGCCTTTTCTAACTTCCATCGGGACTAGATGGAGATTCCCGATGTGGTGCTTACTAGAGAAGCTGCGCGGGGTGGCGAGCGCGCTCACCCGGTATTCGCGTACGGATTCCAATCCCGAGACGAACGATTCGACGTTGAGCTTTGCGCCTGCACGCCGCAAGCCTTCAGCGACTACATAGGCATCCGCATAGGCAATCAGATCGAAGTTGTTCGGGCGGCCTACAGGGGCGCTGGGATACTCCTTCTTCCACTTCGCCTCCCACTGGACCATATCTGGCGCCTTGGAGCCGGGAAGCATCGGCACAAGTGAAAATCCTTTCGCACCGTCCGCTGCGCCGCGTGCCGCAGCGACAAAAGCTGGATCTACCATGGTGGCACCGACAAAGAAGGACTGCTTCAAGCCGAGATCTCGAGCCTGGCGCACTGCAAGCGCCGCTTCAGCGGGATTGCCGAAGAATGCTATTACGTCGGCAGTGGAACGTTGGGCACCACTTAGCTGAGGCGTAAAGTCTTTGTCGCCGACATTGAACTCGAGTCGATTCAACGGAGTTACGTTGAACCACTCTTTCAGTTTTGCAACGGTGGCATCGCCTTCATTGCGCGGATACTCTTCCCGTCCGCTAATGATCACGATCCGCTGCGCGTTGTATTGAGAGTTCAGGAACTCGGCGTAGAGCTCACCATAACGCGCAGTTTCGGTCGTCCCGCCACGAAATAGCATTCGATTGAAAGGAAAAGTCACCGCCGGTGTCGACGCTATCGACACATACATCGGCAAGCCGCGCTCCTTGACGTAGTCGATCGTTCCCGCAGTCGCATTGCTTCCCCCAACGGACAGCAACATAAATACCTTGTCTTGCTCGACCAACTTCTTGGCAGCCGCAAGTGCGCGCGCAGGCGAGTGCGCGTCATCCTCGAATACCAATCGGAGCCTGCGCCCATTGACGCCACCGGCCGCATTGATTTCCTTGAACGCGAGTGCTGCGCCGTCTCGACCGGCCAGCCCGATATAGGAGGCAGGGCCGGAAATTGGACCAAAGGCCCCTATGGTGATGGAATCGCTCGTCACTCCCGCCGGCTGCGCGCACGCGATGAACGAAGCAAGGGCAAGCAGCGCGCCATGCGCGGCATTCACGAGTGTCTTCATATGTCTCCTCAAGAATCGGTCAGAATCTGACTGAGCGCTCAGTATCTACCATTGCCGGCGGCAGATCAAGAACAGAAGCACTACTTGAGGGTTTCCCCTAGCTGCGAACCATGCTGCGTCGTGGGCGTGTCAAATTGGCTGCCCCCGAGCTTTATGGCGGCACCGATTCGAGAGACGCGGCGATAGATCCCGATCCCGGAAGACGATGAGCCGTTCCATCGAGCGAAGCCGCAACCCCAGCGAACTGCCGTTCGCCGCATCAAGTTGCATCTTGAGGCTAGATAAGTCTCATAGGTATACTAATCTGACCGACCGCTCACTCAGGCCAATAGATGAATAATGAAACGTTGCTTCGTCCCAAGGTGCGCACTCGCCAAGTAAAAACAGCAACGAAAGATGCTGACCTGGTGCGAGAACGCAGGACAGCTTTGATAAACGCTGCCGTCGTGGTTTTTAAGGAAAAAGGGTTCCACGAAACCACCGTCCGTGATATCGGGCGTGCTGCGGGAATGACCCAGGGATCTATCTACAACTATGTCGAATCCAAGGACGACATTTTGTATCTCGTTTGCGATCAGATCGTGTCTGAGTATCAAGACGAAACTCGCAGAGCACTTGCAAACTCGCCGGACCCCGTTGAGCGCGTCCGGTCCGCGGTACGTGCCGTTTCCGAAGTGATGTACCGCCACCAAGAAGAAATTCTTCTCATCTATCAGGACAGCCATTTGCTGGACGGAAAGTCACGTCGAGTGATTCTCGCGCGCGTTGAAGAGTTCATCGGAATGTTCGAGACGATCCTCACTGACGCCGCTCGCGAACTCAAAATTGAACTCGAGCACGCACATTTCGCAGCCAACATCCTGACTTTCCTACCGACGATGATCGCGCTTCGGAGATGGTCACTGCGGAGTGATATGAGCTCCGAGGCCGTGATTGAAGGTCTGGTCGATTTTCTCTCCAAGGGGCTTGGGTTCTCGGCGGCGGCGGTTGCACGCTAGGCACTCCGACTTCACGAAGGACGCTCATGCCGTTGAACGGTCGCCTACTTTCAAACGTTAGCGTGCTTGCAGCGGTTGTCGAAGCAGGCAGCTTCGCTCGCGCTGCAGAAGCTTTGGCCCTGACGCCTTCTGCCGTAAGCAGGGCTATCGCCCGCTTGGAGGAGCGCGTTGGCGTTCGACTGCTGGACCGTACGACTCGTTCCCTGAATCTCACGGACGAAGGCCGAACCCTGTATGCCGATATCAACCCGCTAGTGTTGGGCATCGAGGATGCGGTAACTCGTGCTACAGACTCATCTGTGGCAGTGAACGGCCGTCTACGTGTGAACACCGATGCATTCACTTCGCGGCTACTGCTCGCGACTCACCTGCGTGGCTTCCTTGAACGCCATCCGCAAATTGCATTGGATCTGATCGCCCGCGACCAGCTGGGCGATATGGTTGCGGAAGGTTTCGACATCGCGCTCCGCTTCAGCAATCCTCCTGCGTCATCCCTCGTGGTCCGCAAACTCTTTGATACACGGATCGTAACGGTGGCCTCGCCAGACTATCTGGCGCGGCACGGACGACCGTCGAAGCCACAGGACCTGACCGAACACTTTTGCATCCAGGTCCGAGATTCAAGCACTGGTCAGCCCTACTCGTGGGAGTTTCAGCGAGGGCGCAAGCTGATCAAGGTCTCGACCTCCGGACGGCTCTTGCTTACCGATGTCGGCACGATTCTGGGCGCGTGCCTATCGGGTGTCGGCATCGCTCAGATCAAGGCTATTGGCATTCAGGATTTTCTCGATTCGGGCGAACTCGTTGACCTGTTCCCGGACTGGCCCGACGAACGCATGTCGCTCCACGCCCTCTATCCCTCACGCCACTTGCCAGCCGCGAAGGTTCGCGCTTTTATCGAGTTTGTGATCGAGGTTCTGAGTCGCAAACTTAGTAAAAGCTAGAGTTCGAGCAACGAATAGAGGTGTGCTTTTTGCGCAGAGCACGCCGCGTCTGCCTTGCGCTTGATCACCAGTTCAGCGATCCTCGCGTGCTCGTCGTCAACTGTGCGCAACCGAGCGTCCTTGGACATGAGGAAAGAGCGATAGCGAAACGTTTGGTCGTAGAGCGCCTCGTGGATCTGCAGAAGCCGCGGCGAACCACATGCCCGAATTAGAGCAATGTGGAATCTCTTGTGAAGTTCATCGTACTCGGCGGGCGCTTTCTCAAAGGCCTTCGGGCCGTGCGCTACAGAGAACTTCTCCAATCGATGAAGTGCCGCCAAGATTTCGGCTTCCCATTGGTCATCACCATGCTTCATCGCCAGCCGCAGCGCCTGCGCCTCGATGAATTCGCGGGTCTGCACCAGATCTTCAAGATCAGCGCGATTCAGATCCGCGACGCGAAATCCTTTTTGCTCGATGGCGACCACGAAGCCTGCCGCGCACAACCGCGACAAAGCCTCACGGACCGGCGTGGTTCCGATGCCATAGCGGTCTGCGAGCAAGTGGATGCCTAGCCGCGCATTCGGCGGGAACCGGCTGGTAACGATGTCCATTCGGATCTGGGCGAGGGCTCGCTCCACCAACGTTCCTTCTGGTAGGGATGTTGCTGGACCAGGTGCAAGCTCCGACAACGGAGGTGGATTAGGGCGACGAACGCTTCGAGCAGTAGTCATTTCGCGAGTGAATGGATGGCGCACGACAGGCGTGCACGCCGATCCTACCCTGAACGCAAGAATATCGGTGTTTACCATTAATGTACATAGATTGGCTTTTTATATATATTCTGGACGAGAGCGACTTTGCTCCTCCTTTTCCTCTCAACCCTATGAAACTCGCCACGTTCCGCATCCTCAACGGCAGCCCGCGTGTTGGCATCGTTCATTCTGATGATCGCCAAGTGTTTGACCTGAGCGCTGGTGTGGCTCGGCTTGGTGGCGACCCCGCCGCTTTTGCTGACATGCTCGCCTTGATGAATGGGGGAGACCGCGCGCTGGACATCGCGCGGGAAGCGCAGGCCAAGCACGCCTGCGACCCGGCGATCAACCACTCTATCGACGACGTCGAACTGCTCTCGCCCGTACCCGTGCCAATGAGCATCCGAGACTTCGTCGCCTTTCCGGCTCATATTCACAACGCGCCGAGAGCGCTCCGAGGCCTTGCCACCCAGTTGGGCATCGGATCCACGACGCAGGCCATCGGCCCTGCGCCCTTGGATGTCCCACCTGTGTACCGGCGACACCCGAACTACTACAAAGGCAATCGCTTTACAGTTATCGGCTCGAATGCTGCTGTACGCAGACCGCGAGATAGTCGCTTCCTTGACTACGAATTGGAGTTCGGCATCTTTATCGGGCGCAATGGCATCGATGTGCCACATGTACGTGCTCGGGACCATATCTTCGGCTACGCCGTCTTCAACGATTTTTCCGCACGGGACATTCAGGTCTATGAGATGGGCGGAATGACTGGGCCTTGCAAGAGCAAGGATTTCGCCACTGGCAACGCGATAGGTCCGTGGATCGTGACGGCGGATGAGGTTCCGGACCCATATGCCCTGGCTATGCACTCACGAGTCAACGGAGAGACGTGGTGCTCGGGCAGCTCCCAAGGAATGCTTCACAGCTTCGAAGACATGATTGCCTACGTTTCCCGCGATGAACCGCTGCGTCCGGGGGAGTTTTTCGGTTCGGGAACTGTTGGAGGGGGCACGGGCATGGAGATCAATCGATACTTGCAAGACGGCGACATCGTCGAGCTCGAGGTGCAATGCCTGGGCGTGCTGCTCAATCGCATCGAGTCGGCCCGGGACTGACGTGATCGATTCAGGAGCCCCCATGAATCGCCAAGTTGTCCTCGCAACGGCCTCTCACGGTATCCCGCAAGCTCACAATTTTCAAATTGTCGAACAAGCCGTACCCGAGCTCGCATCCGATGAGATCCTCGTCCAGAATTATTTCCTGTCAGTGGAGCCAGCCATGCGCGGCTGGCTTTCCGACAAGGGCAACTATTCCAAACCGATTCGCATCGGAGACGTGATGCGCTCGATTGCAGTCGGCCGAGTAGCGGCGTCGAGATGCGATCAGTATCCGGTAGGAACGATCGTGACTGGCTGGTTCGGCTGGCAAGAAACGGCCGTCGTGACGCCAACGGATGTGATCCGTGTAGTCAAGGAAGTCGATCTTCCCATTTCACTTTCTCTCGGTGTTCTGGGTCTAAATGGGATGGCTGCGTACCTTGGACTGAGCTTGGTTGGAATGCCCGTCGCCGGCGACACCGTCGTGGTGTCGACGGCCGCGGGCGGAGTTGGCTCCATAGTGGGCCAAGTGGCAAAGCTACTCGGGTGTAGGACCGTCGGCATCACCGGCAGCGAGGTTAAGGTCCGCGCTTGCCGCGATCTTTATCAGTACGACGAAGCATTCGACTACTCACTGCCGGAACTTGCTCATAGAGTCGCGGAGGCCTGTCCGAATGGCGTAAACGTCTACTTCGACAACACGGCCGGTGCGATAAGCGATGCAGTTCGTGCCAACCTGGCCATCGGTGCGCGGATTGTGGTTTGCGGCACAGCCTCTGTGTCGTCGTGGGACCCCCCGCCAGCAAGCTCACGAGTTGAGCGCGACTTGCTAACAAAACGGGCTCGCATGCAGGGATTTCTGGCCTTCGACCATCGTGACCGTTACGAATCAACTGTGGAAAAGCTTGCAGCATGGGTCCGTGAGGGCAAGCTAGTTTGGCAGGAAGACGTGCTCGAGGGTCTCGAGGCATGTCCGGACGCGATTGCCGGACTGTACCGCGGCGAAAACCTGGGCAAACGCGTCATACGACTAGGCTAAGTCTGGCAGTTGCACACAACAGAAGGAGACAATGATGAACCGCCGACAATCCCTCCAGCAACTCTGCGCCTGGATCTCACTTGCGGCGGTGTCAGCCACACCGACTGCCAGCAGCGCACAGATCCGGTCGGAAGCATTCCCGGACCGCCCTATCAAACTGATCGTTCCCTTTCCGCCGGGCGGCGCCACGGATGTTCTGGCCCGCACCCTCGCCGAAGGTATGCGAGAGGTCCTCGGACGACCTCTAATAGTCGAGAACAAGCCCGGTGCCGGTGGACTTATCGGAACAGAGTTCGTAAAGACTGCGACGCCAGATGGCTACACGCTGCTGCTGACCTCGCTGAACAACCACGTCATGCTCCCCTTGATTCAAGCGACGCAGTTCCAGCCAGAGCGCGATCTAAGCTCCGTCGGCTTGGCGGTGCAAGCCAGCACGGCAGTGTTGGTCAGCAATGCAACACCAGCGCGTGATTTGCAGGAATTTGTCGAACTCGCTCGGAAGCAACCAGACCGAATGAACTACTCGAGTTCCGGTAATGGCAGCTTCGGCCATTTTTTTACAGAAGTATTCAAAGCACAGGCTGAAGCACCTATCACCCACGTGCCTTACAAGGGCGCTGCCCCGTCGGTAATGGCACTGGTCTCAAACGAGGTTCAGTTCCTAGTCATCGCGTACTCAGCGATCCAATCCAATGCGGAGGCTGGTCAAGTCCGAGTGCTCGCGCAAGACGGCGACCGAAGATCTCCGCTGATGCCCAACGTTCCTACGCTGGCTGAGGCGGGCTTCGGAAACTTCCAACCCAACTTCTGGCTCGGGCTGTCCGCGCCAAAAAACACTCCACGGGCAGTGATCACAAAACTCAATGCTGCGTTGAACATGACCCTGCGCTCGGCCGCCTTCGAAGAGCGCGCCCGCAAAAGTGCCTGGACATCAACGCCCGGCTCACCAGAAATGATGGACCGGCGAGTGAGCGGTGACCTGAAGCAGTATGGGCCGACTGTACGAAAACTGAATATCAAGGCCGATTGACGACATCGAGCAAAGACATGACAACACACCCCCTCTTAAATTCTTGTCTCGCCGCAATGATGACACTCACCGCAGGAACTTGCGTGGCCCAAGAAAAGCCACTCGCAAGAAATTCCATCGGAGGCCCACTAGTTCTGGCAGACCAAGGCTCATTCTTCGTCGGCGGTCGCACCGTCAACACTGAAGGCCTTGCCACGACGCCGCCAGTTGACTTCCTCAAGGCGGGAGAGATCACAGTGGATCAAATGTACGTCCAGTACATGATTCCCGCCGTGCTCAGCGGACCTCCGATGATCATGATGCATGGCTTCAATCACACCGGAGCCACCTTCGAAACAACGCCCGATGGTCGTGAAGGATGGGCGACCTACTTCGCCCGCAAAGGCTTTCCAGTCTATGTTGTGGATCAGCCGGGTCGAGGCCGCTCCGGCTTCGATCCGACGGCCTTCAACCGAGCAAAGGCTAGTGGTGATGCCAGCGCTCAACCCCCGATCCCGCTCTATCCAATGAAAGATGCTTGGGTGGGATTCCGCTTTGGGAAGGACTATCCCAACGCACATCCGGGAACACGTTTTCCCGTGGAGGCGATCGATGCTTATGGGAAACAGCTGGTACCAAACATGGAGAACACCCTGAAGCTGGGATGGGACACAGCCGCGGTGGACCTTGCAATTCTGTTAGATCGCGTTGGGCCCGCCATTGTGCTCGTGCATTCGCAGGCTGGTGGCATGGGCCTCGGCGCAGTGAAGTTGCAACCATCGAAGGCATTGGCCTTTATCAACGTCGAAGGCAACTGCGGGCCAATCGCATCTGAAGATGTCGAGCGAGTATTCACGAAGTTCCCGTTCCTGGCGCTTTGGGGTGACTACAGCGTTGGCGCTTACGGCCCTGTCGGCGATGCGCGACGCAACGGTTGTATTGCATCGGTGAAGGCAATTCAAGAGAAGAAGGGGCTCGCAGAATTTGTCCTGCTAGCGGACCACGGCATGCCAGGGCACACCCATATGATGATGATGGACAAGGGCAACCTCGCAATCGCCGATTTCATCATGGCTTGGCTAAAAAGAACCGGCGTGACTGTTCCGCATACGAACTAGCCGGCTGAGCATCCATGAAGAAGGAATTCGCCCTGAGCCAACGGCGGAACCTCCGAGCACATGCACCGATTCAGCAAACGGTCGCACTCCAAAGCGCGTTTACGCAGGCTCGCGCCAGCACTGGTCCCGAAGGACGCTAGTGCCTGTCGATTCACCAAAGTGACCCAAGTCATCCAAGCGTAGGATCTCTCCACTTTGTCGAAGCCGCTCTGGCATTTACGGAGGCGCCCCAGAGTCGTCAATCGCTAGCGATCTACCGGGGTCATAACGTCAGCTTCTGCCACTCGATCCTTCGCCAAGATCGTTCTCACGATCAATGTAGAACATCGTTTGTGACGCAGCTGCCGTCCATACGATTCGACGCCAGTATCGACCCGCAGCCTTCACTACTAGCATCACCTCAGACCAAGCTGCCATCGCAGCATTTTTGGAAGCTCGTCCTACCCTTCTCATAGAGGGACCCGCCAGCTAGTAGAGTTGACGCCCACCATCAACCGGGATCACGGCCCCGGTCGTGAAGGTCAGGTAGGCCGCCGCAGAAAAGACCGCATTCGCAATCTGTTCAGGTGTGGCCAGGTCGCCGAGAGGCGTTCGTTCAATCTGCGCATCACGCCAATCCGAATCCAGCCGGCGCACGAATTCCGTCGCAACGAGACCGGGAGACACGGACACGACGCGGACTTTGGGAGCTAGGGCTCGCCCCAGAGACTTCGTCATGTTGTCAAGCGCGGCCTTTGACGCGCAGTAGATCACATTGCTCCCAGTTGCTGTCACCGCAGCGATAGAAGAGATATTGACGATCAAGGCCTGCGGACTTCGCCGGAGCAAAGGCAAGAGCGCGCGGATAGTGGCAAGAGGACCCCGAACATTAACTTGGAGTATGTTGTCGATTAGTTGGTCATCAAGCGCGACAAGGTCATCGTGAGGCACAAAGCGAGTCGTGCCGGCGCAATTGACGAGAAGGTCGCACTTCCCGAACTTGCCGGTCAGTTCAACGCACAGGGCCTCAAGGGCATCGGCGTCAGTCACAGGGGCGCGCATGGCGACATGCCCGCCCGGAACATTGGGTAGCGACGCAGCCACTGCTGACGCTTGCTCGTGTGAACTGTTGTAGCCGACAACCACGTTCGCACCGGCACTAGCAAGGCGACGGCAAATGGCCGAGCCAATACCGCCGGCACCACCAGTAACCACGGCCACACGGCCCTGCAAAGGCGATGCCTCCATGTCAGCCTCGTGTGCCGAATCTGCGGACTCGGATGTCGGCCTGTTCTTTATGGCCCGACATGTGTTCGAGTGCGCAGAGGCGAGAACAGTATTCGCCGACAAAGGCGGACGCTTCATCGCTCAGAATCCGCTGGTAGGTGTGCGTCTTGATGAACTTTCCAACCCAGAGCCCGCCCGTATAGCGGCCCGCGCGCATCGTCGGCAACGTGTGGTTGGTGCCGATCACCTTATCGCCATATGACACATTCGTGCGGTGGCCGAGAAATAGGGCACCATAGCTTCGGAGGTTCTTGAGGAACCAGTCCGGGTTGCGCGTCATCACCTGTACGTGCTCCGATGCGATTCTGTCGGACTCGAGCCGCATCTCATCGTCCGTGTCGCAGAGGATGATCTCGCCGTAGTCGCGCCATGCCACCGAGGCCACGGCAGCCGTATCTAGCCGCGACAAAACAGCGTCGATCGCACGTTGAAGGTTTTCTGCGATGGCTTTGCTGGTGGTAAGGCAGACGGCGGGTGAGGTTGGCCCGTGTTCAGCTTGACCCATCAAGTCGACCGCGACCAATTCGGCGTCGACCGAATCGTCACAGATGACCATGGTTTCGGTTGGCCCCGCCAGCAGGTCAATGCCGACACGACCGAAGAGTTGCCGCTTCGCTTCGGCCACGTAGGCATTGCCGGGCCCTACGATCATGTCGACCGGTGCGATGCGCTCGGTTCCGATCGCCATGGCAGCGATTGCCTGAACCCCGCCCAGCGCGTAGATCTCATCTGCACCGGCTAGCGCCATAGCTGCCACGATCTCTGGCGAAGGCTTGCCGTTGAATGGTGGGGCGCACGCGATGACGCGATCCACGCCCGCCACCTTAGCTGTCAGTACGCTCATATGCGCGGAGGCGATGAGTGGATACTTTCCCCCGGGAATGTAGCAACCCACGGATTGCATGGGAAGGTTGCGATGCCCCAGCACAACGCCGGGCAGCGTCTCAACTTCAACGTCGCGCATCGAAAGAAGTTGAATTTGCGCGAAGCGGCGAATCTGCGTCTGCGCGAACTGGATGTCGGCCAACGCCTGCGGACTGAGGGACTCGATGCAGCGTTGAATCTCGTCCGCGGACAGCCTGAAATCTTCCGGTTCCCACTTGTCGAACTCGCGCGAATACTCGCGCACTGCTGCGTCGCCGCGCTGCTCGATGTCGCCGAGAATGCGGGAGACGGTAGTCTGCACTTGTGCACTGATCTCCAGCTTGGCTTGAGGAGCCTTGCCTTTCTTCAAGTATTGGATCATGGTCGTATCTTTCGAGGTTCTATCGGTAAAAATCTGGCAAAGCTGTCGGATTACTTGACCGCCATGGGATTGATGGGGGAGCCGACCGCCTTCGTGATCGGCAAGGGGGGTGCAGCGAACAGGAATTCGTAGACCTTGTCTTCTGCGCAATCGTCGGCGAGACTTTTGAGGAAGAAGATTTCCCCCATGGAGATTCCGATCTTGGGGATCACAACCCAATGCCAGGGCTGGGTGCAGTCGTCAGTTTCGTTGGGGCGCACTTCGCAGCCCCAGGTGTCGGTACAGATCGCTGCGATTTCAGACTTGTAGATCCATTCCGCGGTCTCGAAGGACAAGCCCGGAGCCATACCACCTGCATAGCCACCCCATTCTCCCGATGCGAGGCAACGCTCCATGTGCCCTGTGCGAACGATGACGAAGTCACCCCGCTTGATCTGCACGCCTTGGTGCCGAGCGGTCGCCTCCAAGTCATCGACGGTAATGGCTTCCCCGTCGGAGAGCGAGTCGACGCCAATGTAGCGAGCGACGTCAAGCAGCACACCTCTCCCGACCATGCGATCCTTGACCTTTTCGATGCCGTTCTTCTGCGCTCCGTCGGAATCCACGAGTCGAGCGTCGTAGCCATTCCACATCTTGTCGTCATAGAAGATGTGACCGAGGGCGTCCCACTGTGTGCCGCATTGGAGCGGCATTGACACCGCGTCATCTGCGTAACGCAGACCGCCTGCATCCTGGTTTCCCGCGACAGCGTCAGTGCCAGTCGCAAGCATCGTGTGAATGGGGTTGAACCTGTTACCCCAGAAGCCCTTTTGCGGGCCATCTCGATCAAAGTTGAGCCCCAACGAGAAGACCTTGCCCTTGCGCACAAGTGCGGCAGCTGCCACGACTTCAGCCTGCGTCACAAAGTTTAGGGTCCCGATCTCATCATCTGGGCCCCAGCGACCCCAGTTGCTACAACGCTCCGCAACTTCGCGGAGGTGCTGCATCTTGAACTTTGCTTCGTCGAATCGTTTCGTCATTTTTCGTCTCCAAAGTAGCGCTAGCTGAGCGCCATGGGTTAATAAATCGTCGCGGTTGTGACCATCTGCTAACTAATGCTGACCTCCAAGATAGAACTCCGGACAGAGGCCAGAGATCCTCCGATTCCTGGAAAGAAAGCGACTTTTCGGTCTCAAGGAAGTGGTCTCAATCCTATTAATTGAGCAGACGCTCATTTATATCTGGCAAGCAGCAGCAGGTCAAGCAAGTTTTTGATAAAGTACGGACAGCAAGGACCGCCGGCACGCACACCTGCACTCAGCCGTTCCCTTGTCTCAATCAGGAAATCAATGACACCGAAGAAGCAGCCTGCCGATCAGGCAACAGGCAGCAAGCAGCGCCAACAGAGGTTGCCGCCCAATGAGCGCCAAATGTTGATCATTGAAGGCGCCGTGTCGTACTTCGCCGAGGTCGGCTTCGAAGGACAAACGCGAGAGCTCGCCAAACGCCTCGGCATCACGAACGCCCTGCTTTTTCGCTACTTTCCGACGAAGGAAGACCTGGTCGACCGTGTTTACCAACAGGTTTACCTAGGAAGATGGCGTCCAGAATGGGAGGATTGGCTCAAAGACCGTAGCCAGTCGTTGGATGCCCGGCTCAGGCGCTTCTACAAGAGCTACCTTTCAGTCATATTTACTTACGACTGGGTCCGGATTTTCTTCTTCGCCGGGTTGCGTGGCGTCAACATCAACGAACGGTATCTGGGGGTTCTTGGCGGCAGGATCGTGGCCACCATTTGCAACGAGGTACGGCACGAATACGGCCTTCCAAGTGAGAGCGTCTGCCCGATAACCCATACTGAGACAGACGCGGTGTGGGGCCTGCAGGGGCAGATCCTCTACATCAGTGTGCGCCGCTTCATTTACCACCAGCCAATATCCGCACCGGAGGAGATCGTCGACTCGGCGATCGATGTCTTCCTGTCAGGAATTTCCGGTGTTGCAATAGCTGCAGCTCAGAAGGCCACTCAGACCGCAGAGCGCAATGCTGCCTCAGTCAGCTCCGGACCGTAGCCCGCCCTCGTGCTCTCACGCGCCGGCGCAAGTTGGCGTTCAACATGGGCATAGGGGGCGCTCACGTCGGAATGCCGAGAACCGCCTTCGTCGTTCATCAAGTCGGGCTAAGAGCGCATGAAGATGATTACGGCCACGCGGAGTAAGTCACGCCCAACATCAGGGTGATCTTCTAGCGACTTTGCCAGACAGCGAGTCTGCCAGGTGGGGTCTAAAAGAGGGAAGCCTCGGCACCAGCCCAGCAAGCCGACGCAAGCGCCACCCCCCTTTGCCTGAGGCGCGGTAGGCGAGAGGCAGACCGTAGGGCTTCGTCCAGGGTCCTGTCGCAGTCCGCACTCCTTTCCACAACATTTATTGAACATTTGCTTACTTGCGACGTATGCGGCTGGAAGTCGATCATCTTGCAGATGTCGCGGCACGTGAGACCTTCTACGCCCCTCACCCCCGTTCAGAGACTGCACCGTTGTTGGTGACAAGTTGATAGCTTGCCGCGGTACCCCGGCGCTCTAGACTGCGTGCTTGCAAGGAGCGTCCGTTGCGATCTAGAGGTAAAGCGCCCCGGACCTCGGACCCAGTTAACAGACGCCAGGCGCTATAGCAAAGCGTCGCCCTGTTGCCGAGTCGGCTTAAGACGGCCGCGCCAATCTGAATAGCAATAGCTTGCCTGCAGCCATATCGCTCTGACAACGATTGAGCAATGGCACACAGCGCGAGAGCAAACGTGTCGCGCCCCCGAGTGCACTCCGACGACTCCTGGAAGCAGCAGGGAGTTCCGCCATTGTGAGGAGCAAAACAAGGGTAAATACTACGTCGCGATGACCGCTCTTTATTTACCATCTGCTTACTAATCGCCTCCGACTCGAAGGTTTTGGTTCACTCTAAGGACGAGACATGCAAATTTTCAACCCTACCCTCCGCGGCTGCGGAATCAGCCTTGCCATTGCTGCCACCAGCTTTTGTGCTTCGGCCCAGCAGTTCCCGCAAAAGCCAGTCCGATTGGTTGCTCCGGTCGAGGCTGGAAGTCCAACAGACACGATTGCTCGATTGATAGCATTGAAACTGTCTGCGGCCTGGGGACAGCCGGTAATCGTTGACAACCGGCCCAGTGTCAATGGCGTGGTTGGATCAGATATCGTCTCCAAAGCGGCGCCTGACGGATACACGCTGCTGACCGGAAACAGCGGAACACAGGTAATGAACGTTGGCTTGTACAAAAAGCTCAGCTACAACCCGGCTACAGACTTCTCTTCCGCAGCACAGGTAGTCACGAGTCCCTTGGTTCTGATGGGATCAAAACACTTCGCGCCGACACGCGTCTCCGAGGTGATCAGCGCTGCACGTCACTCCTCCAACGTCAATTTCGCCGTCCCTGGAGCGACCGCGCAACTGGCGACACTGATGTTTAACAGCGCTGCGGCGCTTGACATCGTGTCGGTCCCCTACAAGGGCAGCGCTGGCGCCGAAACCGCCCTGCTGGCCGGTGACGCACAGTTGTTCTTCGCGTCAGTCTCCAACGCGCTGCCATATGCGAAAAGTGGGCGAATGCGCACCTTGGCAGTATCGTCCCTCGCTCGTTCGCCTGCGCTTCCTGACGTGCCCACTCTGGACGAGTCCGGCTTGAAGGGGTTTGAAATTGAGTATTGGGTCGGGCTGTTCGCGCCGGCGGGCACTCCTACCGACGTGCTGGAAAAGATTAATCGAGATGTGAACACCATCCTTGGAGCGCCTGAAGTTAAGGCGAAGCTGAGCGACTTGGGATACACACCCATGCCGCGATCGCGAATCGACTTCGATCGATACGTAAAAGGATCGATAGATCGCTACGGGAAGCTGATGCAAAAACTCGGCATCCAACCAGTTAACTAACCAAACAGGTGCTACATGACTCACAAAATCGAAAGCAGAGACGGAATGATCGTGGAGTGGGATGCACCCATCACGATGGACGATGGTCTGACGCTGCGTGCTGACATCTTCCGCCCGCAAGGCGAAGGACGGTATCCAGTAATCATGAGCTATGGGCCCTACGGTAAAGGCGTGGCCTTCCAGGAGGGCTACAAGACTGCCTGGGACATTATGTGTAAGGAGAATCCGGATGCGGTCAGCGGCACCTCCAACAAGTACGCGAATTGGGAGGTCGTAGATCCGGAGAAGTGGGTTCCAGATGGCTATGTCTGTATCCGTGTTGATTCTCGAGGCGCCGGTCGATCACCCGGCTATCTCTGCCACAACAATGATCGTGAGAATCGCGACTATCACGAGTGCATCGAGTGGGCTGCGATTCAGCCCTGGTGCACAGGGAAGGTTGGGCTGAATGGCATTTCCTACTTCGGTGCGAATCAGTGGCGAGCCGCCGCTACTCAGCCCCCGCATCTTGCTGCCATTTGCGTGTGGGAAGGCTGGGCCGACAGCTATCGTGATGGCAATCACCATGGCGGGATTGCCTGCACGTTCCGGAAGAACTGGCAAGACATGCAGGTGAAAACTGTACAACACGGGGTCGGCGAGCGCGGCAGAAAAAGCCCGGTCACTGGAGAGTGGGCATGCGGACCTGAGACTCTCTCAGAATCCGAGCTGAAAGAGAACCGCGAAGACATGTGGCATGAACTCGTAACCCACGAGTTTGATGGACCCTACTATCGGGAGCGATCGGCCGATCTCAGCCGTGTGACCGTGCCGCTGCTCTCGGCCGCCAACTGGGGAGGCCACGGGCTGCATGCAAGAGGCAACTTCGAAGGCTTTGTAGGTGCAGCATCAACGTCCAAGTGGCTTGAGGTGCACGGTGGATCGCATTGGGCCCCTTTCTATACCGACTACGGCGTGGATATCCAAAAGCGATTCTTCGATTACTTCTTGAAGGGACTCGACAATGGATGGAATCAGCAGCCAAGGGTTCAGCTGAACGTCCGCCACGTCGATAGTTTTAAGCTTCGGTTCGAAAACGAATGGCCTCTTGCCCGCACAGAATGGACTAAGCTGCACCTGAACGCCGACGACTTCTCGCTCAGCCCCAACGCCGCTGGAGCGGAAACGGCCGTTTCTTTTGACGCGATGGGAGACGGCATCACGTTTCTCACGCAACCGTTCGCATCGGAAACCGAGTTTACTGGACCATCGTCGCTTCGTTTGAAAATCAGTTCGTCCACCACTGATGCTGACATTTTCGCCGTCCTAAGGCTTTTCGCGCCTGACGGGTCAGAAGTGGTATTCCAGGGCGCACTGGACCCTCACAGTCCTCTTGGACACGGATGGCTCAGGGCTTCCCACCGCAAGCTCGATCCCGCGAAATCGCTTCCTTATCGCCCGTACCATACTCATGACGAACGGCAACCACTGACGCCGGGAGAGCCTGAAACCTTAGACATCGAGATTTGGCCAACCTGCATCGTAGTTCCCGCGGGCTATCGGCTGGGACTTTCCATCCGCGGGCGAGACTATGTCTATGAGGGCGAAGCAGCCGTCCTTTCAAACATGAAGAATCCAATGCGAGGGTGTGGTCCATTCGAACACGATGATCCGCAGGATCGCCCTCCGGCAATATTCGATGGAATAACGACCTTACATCTGGGCGGAGCAACCGAGTCTTCCGTCCTGATGCCGCGCATTCCCACATCCCGGAGTGAAAGTTAGACAAAACACCAATTCAGCTGTCATCGGAATTCAGCAGGAGCAGTTCGACTACGTCCGCGTACACACGACGTGGCAACCCGGACAGATCGATAATTCCTGCGGTCTGGAGAACTCTAAGGCACATCGACCAGTGATGATGCAGACCAGACGACGCCTCGTGGCTATAGTCGATGCGACTCGGATTGCGACGTATGTGGAGCAGGCGATCGCTTAGCAACTGCAACGACCTCGCAGACACCACGCTCATCTTGCGCATCGGGTTGATCGACACAGCGAGCGCGTCTTCTTCAATGACGAAAATGGATCTTCAGCGACTGACAAGTCTGGCCACGGCACCCACACAGGAGTGGCCAGACGAGGCATTGAGTGCACTGGCTACCGAGTGGCGAAAAAAGGCGCTGGAGGGAGACCCTCAAGCTCGCGGGATCGCCCACGAGCTCGAGACAGAATTGCGCCGACGAGCAGGTGCGCCGTTCACCAACTACGACACACTTGATATGCGACCTCTTGAGAAGCGGTCCGAGCAACTCTATTGGTGGAGATTCTGGGAGCGTCGCTGACGGCTATGAAGCTGCAGGTTGAAGCTCCAGCAAGCATTGCAGCTCGCGGTATGCGAAAGAACGGCACGCAAGTAGCGGCGCTCGCACCCGGATTTATCCATTGATGGTAGCCGCCTCCGCACGGCCGGAGGCGAAGACAAGGCTACGCAGCGCGAGATTCCGCACACGACCGGCGCGCGTTCCGCGCACGGCAGACTACACCAACAATTCTTCTGGCTTCTTGCCGGCTTCGAGCGCGGCTTTGAACCACGGCACGTCACTGAACGACATCGCGAAGAAGCTGGGCGTGACCAAGGCCGCGCTCTACACCTGTGTACCGAGTAAGGAAGACCTGCTCTACTACTGTCACGACTGGGCCATGGACGGCGCCTTCGAAAGCTTGGAGCACGCCCGCGGCGCGGGCGGCACCGGCCTCGAGAAGCTGCGCAATACATTGCAGCACTACCTGGAACAGATGCTGATGGAAGGCGGCGCCTTCATCGTGTTGCTCGAGGAAAACGCGCTCAAGCCTGCGCACGCCAAGGCCATCATCAAACGGCGCGACGAGTTCGAGGTCGCACTGCGCTCATTCGTGACCGAAGGCATTGCCGACGGCAGCATCGTTCCCTGCAACGAGAAGATCGCTGTATTCCTCGCACTGGGGGCGCTCAACTGGGTCCGGAAATGGTATTCGCCAGATGGCGAATGGAGCGCGCAGCTGATTGCCGAATCGCTCACGCAGATGATCGAGCGCGGACTGGCGACCGCGCAGAGCGCCCACCTAATGCCTCCGTTGGACTGTTGATTGCCACCGAAATTTAGTGCGGGACTCGACAAGCCGCTTGGCATAGGAACGTGTTGACTCACCCGGATGGGCCGATTGGTGGAGCAACCCTGTCCTACCCGTATCGGCTCCTGCCGAAGACTCCACGAGCCTGCTCGTCGACGACCTCCTCCCCGAACTTCCACGCCACGTAGGTTCGCATGGCTGCCACCAAGTGAGTGGGGCCAGGCTGCACCGCGTGATCTCCGCCACCGGAGATACGTGCCAGGATAAGAAGCTCAAGATCCTCGGGACTGCGCTGGCTGCTGTTGGGGCATGTGGCGGGCCATGCCGCGCGTGCGCTCAAGGAACACGAGCAGATGCTCGCGCAGATGACTTCGCGCGACGTCGCGGGCTTGGAGCCAGTGTCTCCTCCCACATCGACCACATCACCGCACACGTTGCGGCACTGCGCGAGCGAGCGCCGGCGAGCTACTTCGCCGACTGAGCGGCCGGCCTCGCTGCTTCAAAACGCTGCTCCGACTGCGGACGCGGCGCCCCGCCGTCATGACGCGAAACTTCGACGCTCGGCGGACGCCAAGGCGCCGTTCTCTCCAAGGTAGCTGCGCAGGCCGCCAAGATCGATCACCTCGACGCCGCCGTGCTCCACCCGCAGCAAGCCTGCGCGCTCCAGCGCGTGCAGTGCCCGGTTGGCGCGCTGGCGAGAAACGGCGGACAACAGGCCGATCTCATCCTGGCTCAGGCGCACGAAACTGCTCGCCTGCGGATAGAGAATCGGGTCGAACAGGCTGGCCAGGCAGCGCGCGACACGCGCGTCGGGGCCCAACAGGCGGTCGAACTCGACGAGCCCGATGAACAGGCTCAGGCGAGCGTTGATGTGCGACAGCAAGAACCGATTGAAACCGAGGTTCGTCGAGACGAGCCGCTCGAACGTGTGGCGCGGCACACACGCCATGCGCGTGGCTCGCATGGCCACGCCGTCATAACGCCAGGGGCTCGGCGTCAGCAGCGAGCCCTCGCCGGCCCAGCCACCGGTGGTCACGCCGGTGAAGGTGGAGATGCGGCCATCGGCCTGCGAGATCGACATCTTCACAAGGCCTTCGATGACGCCCAGCCAGAGATCGGCCGGCTCGCCACGGCGCATGACGAAACCGCCGACCGGCACTTCGCGCTCATGCGATTCGCGCACCACGCGGTCGAGCTCCTCGGCCGTCAGGGTCTGCGCCCACAAGCTCCCGCGGAGCATGGTCTCCATGGCCGTCGACGACATACGTGCTTCCCTCGCTTGCCTGTTGCTTGCTCGCTCCTCGTGCGCGCCGAGCCCGCGTCGCAAGGCCGGCGAACACGCCCGTAAGTAATGTCTTCGGAAAGACATTTTTGGCGCGGCGATCATGCCATATTGGTTCCTGTTCGCCACAACCATAAGACTGGAGACAAGGATGGAACATCCGGAATCCGGCGCGGGCCCCACGCCTGCGCCATCTCATGACGAACCGCCGGGCATGCGCCGGCGCGACCTGCTGGGATACGCGGCCTCTGCACCGCTGATCTCAGCTGCCGCGGGACTCGGCGGCCTCGCGGCGCCGTCTTCGGCCCGGGCCGCGGTATTGCCGATGACCCCACCGGACACGACCGACCTGATCGATATCGGCGATGCGGTGACGGTGACGGCGTTGCCGACCATGCCGCTGGTCAAGGTGAGCGGCCTTGCGAACGGCCGTGTCCGGCTGGAGCTGCCGCGCTTCGAATCAGGCCAGGGCATTGCCACCGCGGCCGCGATGATGCTGGCCGACAAGCTCGGCCTGCCGTTGAATGCGATCGAGGTCGGCTCCGCCGACGCCAGTCCGGAGCTGGTGTTCAACCAGCTCACCGGAGGCTCCTCGAGCGTGCGTTCACTGCATGCAGGCATGCCGTTGCTCGGCGGGGTGGGCGGACTGGCGGGGGGGTCCGCAAACCCGGTGGTCGGCCGGCGCGTCACACGGCTCGACGCGCTGGACATCGTGACCGGACGCAAGAAGTTCACGCTCGACCAGGCGGTGCCCGACGCGAAGCCGACCATGGTGTGCCGGCCGCCAACCATCAACGGCCAGTTCGTTCGCATCAACAACACGACCGCGGTGATGGGCATGCCCGGCGTCCTGGGCATCGCGCCGATTCCCGCCACGAACGGCATCGTGCCCACGCCGCCCGGTGTGGCGGTGATGGCCGAGACCTTCGGGCAGGCCTGGGCCGCGGTGAATGCGCTCGACGTCACCTGGACCGCGGGCGCTGTCGCCGCCGAGTCCAACGCCAGCATCCAGCAGAAGCTCAAGTCCGCGCTGCTGCCCTTCGTGCTGCCACCGCTGGGCGCTTTGACGGTCGAGGGTGAGTTCGAGTTCGCGGCGGTCTCGCACTGCCCGATGGAAACGGAATGCGCCATTGCCGACGTGCGCGCCGACCGGGCCGAGGTCTGGTCCGGCCTGCAGAGTCCGATCGTCACGCAGCAGGCAGTCGCGGCCGATCTGGGCTTGCCGCTGGACAGGGTCAAGGTGCATGCCGTGCCCTCTGGCGGCTCCTTCGGGCGCCGGCTGTTCTGGGACGCGACCCTGCAGGCGGTACAGATCTCCAAGGCGCTGGGCAGGCCCTGTCGCCTGATGTACCACCGCACCGACGACATGCGCCACGGCCGCGTGCGCCCGCCCATGTTCCACCGGGCGCGCGCGACGATGCTGCTGGGCCAGGTCATTGCTTTCGAGCAGCGCATCGCCGGCGTGCGGCTCGATACGCGCCACGGCTTCGGCGAGATGCTGGGCGCCGCGGCCATCGCACTGCCCAACGGCTTTCCGCAGACGGTGGGCAACTTCGCCATCGAGCAGGCCATGTTCAAGACCATGGTCTCTTCGCCGTACAACTTCGGCGTGACCACCAAGCTGCTGACACCGGTGGCGATGGACATCAACACCTGCTCCTACCGCTCGGTGCACATCCAGCCTTCGCGCCTGGTGGAGGAGATCCTCGTCGACGAGATGGCGAGGGCGCTGCGCAAGGACCCGGTCGCTTTCCGCCTCGAATACCTGCGCCTGCCGCGCGCCCGCGCGGTGCTGAAGGCCGTGGCCGAGGCGGCGCAATGGGGCAAGGCCATGCCACCGGGGTTTGCGCAAGGCGTGGGCGTGCACCAGGAGTCGAAGTCCTTCACCGCGTGCATCGTCGAGATCGACGCGCGCGTGCCGGCCGACATCAAGGTGACCCGCGCCACCATCGCGATCGACGTCGGCACGCCCATCAATCCCTCGGGCATCGAGGCGCAGATGCAGGGCGGGTTGTGCGAGTCGATTTCCATCGTGCTGACGGCCGGCCTGCACATCCAGAACGGCCTGCCGCTGGAAGGCAGCTACTCGCAGTACCACTTCGCGCGAATGAAAAACTATCCGAAGGACGTGAAGGTCATCATCATGCCCGCCACCAGCGGCGAGGCGATCGGCGGCCTGGGCGAAGTGGGCCTGTCGGCCAGCTCGGGCGCCATCGCCAACGCTTACGCGCGCGCCACCGGCAAGAAGCCGCGAAGTTTTCCGCTGAACTTTCCCGTCGATTTCACCCCCATCCCCCCGGGCAAGCTGCCCACGCCGGTCACCGTGCCGGTACCCGCCTGAGGAGCCCGACATGCCTGTGCAATCTTTCAAGGTGAACGGCGGCCACGTCGACGTCGAGGCGCCCGACGACATGGCCTTGCTCTGGGTGCTGCGCGACAAGCTCGGCATCACCGGTCCGAAGTACGGCTGCGGCATCAACGTGTGCAAGGCCTGCACCTGCCACGTGGACGGCAAGGCCGTCACCGCCTGCTCGACGCGGGTGATCGACGTGCGCGGCCGGCAAGTGACGACCATCGAGGGCCTGGCCAACGGCAACACGCTGCATCCGGTGCAGCAGGCCTGGATGAACCTCGATGTGCCGCAATGCGGCTTCTGCCAACCGGGACAGATCATGGCGGCGGTCGACCTGCTGAAGCGCACCCGCAACCCCACCGACGCGGACATCGATGCCATCGAGAACGTGTGCCGCTGCGGCACCTACGGCCGGGTGCGCGAGGCCATCAAGGCGGCTGCGGCAATGATGGGCTAGGACGTCGAGGGACGCTCGATGGCGCCTCTTGGCGCTGGCCGACACAACATCGGGGATTTCCAATAAAGTACATACATGTACTTTGTCCAGTATCCGGTAAAAACTGGATATTGTTTATATATTGGTAATTCCCGATAAGATCATTGGCATGGACTACCCCGTTCAGCTGACCAGCCACCTTCGCGAGCACCTGCGCGCGCTCAGGAAAGCGCGCGGCCTGACCCAGGCCGCGCTCGGGCGGCTACTCGGCGTGGGACAGGCCCGCATCGCCGAGATCGAAAGCAACCCCGGCGCCGTGAGCGTCGACCAGCTGATGAAAGTGCTCTCGGCATTGCGCGCATCCCTGCTGCTGAGGGATGACGCGATCGATGTGCCCGCGAATCGACCGGAAGCAGAACCCTCGCCTCCTTCTCCTGCGGCCAACAAACCCCGCGAGCCGGTCAAACAACCGTCGGTCGCGAACCGGAACCCGGATGCCACACCGACATCCGGGCGCAACTTCGTCATCCGGCCCAAGAAAGGCTCTTGGTAGTGGCGGCGCTCAACGCGTGGATGAATGGCGAATTCGTCGGCGTCTGGCAGTTCAACCGCGGAGTTCACAGCTTTTCGTACGCACCGTCATGGCTGGAGTCCGGCAAGTCCCGGCCGCTTTCCTTGTCGCTGCCACTCACCCGCACCCTGGCGGTCAAGGGAGAGGTCGTTGCGAACTACTTCGACAACCTGCTGCCCGACAACGAACGAATCCGCGAGCGAATCGGCCGGCGGTTCAAGACCAGGACACTCGATACCTTCGCCTTGCTGGAGGCCATCGGCCGCGACTGCGTCGGCGCAGTGCAGTTGCTCCCGGAAGGAACGACCCCTGACGGGTGGAACCGCGTGGCATGCGATCGGCTGACCGACAAACAGGTCGCCGACGCACTTCGCGCCGTGCCCGACGACTCGGTCGTTCGCCACATCGACGAAGCCCCGCCGTTCCGGATTTCCTTGGCGGGCGCCCAGGAAAAGACCGCCTTCGTGCGCGTCGACAGGCGGTGGTGCCGTCCCGTCGGAGCCACGCCGAGCACCCACATCTTCAAGCTTCCGCTCGGCCTGATCGCCAACACGACCCGAGTGGACATGTTCGACTCCGTCGAGAACGAATGGCTCTGCGCGCAGATCATCCAGGCGCTCGGGCTGCCGGTGGCACACACCGAGATGGCCACGTTCGGCGACCAGCGCGTGCTGATCGTGGAGCGCTTCGACCGGGAATGGATGGAAGACGGAAAGTGGATTGCCCGGCTTCCCCAGGAAGACTTCTGCCAGGCGCTAGGCCTGCCGCCGCGCCTGAAATACGAAGACGACGGCGGGCCGTCCACCGCCGCCGGACTCACGCTGCTGGCCGGGAGTGCAGATGCACCGACAGACCGGATGGCTTTCCAACTCGCCCAGTTGGCCTTCTGGCTCATGGCGGCGCCCGATGGCCACGCCAAGAACTTCTCGATCTTCCTGCGCCAAGGCAACGCGTACGAAATGACGCCCTTGTACGACGTCCTGTCGGTGTGGCCCTATGTGGGCACGAGACGGGGCCAACTGCACGTGCGAGAGGTCCGACTGGCGATGGCACTTCGCTCGAAGAACGCGCACTACGAGATCCACACCATCCGTGCCCGCCACTGGCATGACCTGGCCATGCGGAACGGCGGCCCCGTGGTCTGGGAAGCGATGCAGGGCCTGGTCGATGGTGTGGCGCAGGCTCTTGGCGCCGTCGAGGCACGACTGCCCAAGGACTTTCCTGCACGCATCTGGGATCCCATCTCGAAGGGCATGCGCAGCCAGGCGAAGAAGTTCCTCTCGGAGGCGGCCAATCCCTCGTGACGAAGACACAGTCGGTTCGTCATCCCGCCGAGGAAGTTTCAGGCCTGCTTCATCCGTCGAACTTGACCAGGTCCTTGAAGATCAGCTGTCCCCAGGGCCCAGCGCGGCCTTCGCGAGCTCGGTCGCCCGATGCGCCTTGCCCCATCAGCGGCAACGCCTTCTGAACCGTGAAGATCGTGCCCTTCACATTGGTGTCGAAGGTTTCGTCGATGTGCTCGGCAGTGATCTCGCCAAGCGGAACCGGGCTTCCAGCCCCGGCATTGGCGAAGACGTGCCCAGCGGGCCGCTCATCTCTTTCAGATCATCGCCGGCGCTCTCCTGGCAAATCGGCCGGGCAATCCAGGAAGACCCGAACATCTAGGGTTGTGAGCTACGGAGTCGTTGGAGTTCCGCTCGCCCCTGCGGCGTGATGCGAAGGATCACGCCGCCGGCCGTTGGGTTCCGGGGATCGGGAAGGTTCGCCGCAATGAGTTCAGCGGCGGCCAGCACAGCCGCGCACTGGATGTCTGCCTCGTCGCGAATGGCCAAGGGAAAGGAAGCGTGCTCAATGCGGCACAGGAAATTCATCGGCATCGCTTTCTCCTCGGTTCCGAACAGCGTTTTATCCAGCCGGGCCCCCCTTTGCCAGCGAGGATTGTTCCGCGTCGGCCGGCGCAGGGGTCAACTGGTTATGGGCAATATGTACTACGAATTGTGTACAACATTGCGTCGTTTCGGCCGTAAACTTCAAATTTCAGAGGGGAGTTCTCCACCACGGCAGTGGATAACCCGGTGGAAAAGCCGGTCCAGATCGCCGGAGAGCGTTGCTACTGCTGAGTGGGCCCGGAATCACCTCTACCCGTATCGCCTATGGAAGATTTCTCGAGCCTGCTCCTGGGCCACCTCTTCCCCAAACTTCGAGGCCACGTAGGCTCGCATGGCTGCAACCAGGTGAGTCGGGCCAGGCTGAACCGCGGCATCTCCGCCGCCGGGAATGCGTGCCAGGATGGGCATCTCCAGGTCTTCAGGGCTGGTATAGAAGTTGATGAGGAGCATCTCGATGATCACGCCGCCCTGCGCCCAATCGGTTGAAGGCCGCCAGAGGTCGATCGTCTGCCGGTACTCGGTGTCTGCGCCTTTTTCGATCCAATGGTCCTGGCCGGTGATCTGTTCCGGCTCGTAGTAGGAACCGCTGTGCAGGTCGTACCGCGCCGCAGTCCAGCCGTTCGCCCGCGCGACCCAATGGTCGAGCTGCGCGCCGGTGAGTTCTGAAGCCTTCATGCCGGTTCATTCTGCAGAGCGTGCGCGGACTGCCCGGAGGGTCGCACCGCCGACCGCGCGTAGGAGGACGCCCCCAAGGCGGCCAGCAGCTCTGGCGGCCGGTCTCGAAAATAGCGAATTCGGCTGACACGGGCCGGAGATCCGCAATGATCCACTCGCTAGGCCGACCATCAGGGGCTCGCCATCGAATTCTGCCTTTCACAAGAGACCATGCCGTGAGTTCAGAAGCCGCCCCGCCTTCCCGATCAGACGCGACGGCGGGCGCTGTCGCGGACCTGGACTCGCAGATCGCGTTTCTGGACCGCCTCGCCCGGACGACGCAGCCAATGAGCGATCCGGCCGAAGTGATGCAGATCACGGCGCGTTTGCTTGGAACGCACATGGGGGTCAACCGGTGCGCATATGCGGAAGTCGATCCCGATGAAGACCATTTCACGCTCACCGGGGATTTCAGCCGCGGCGTCGACTCCATCGTGGGCCGCTACACGTTCTCCCAGTTCGGGCTGGATTGCCTTGAGCTCATGCGCGCCAACCTGCCTTACGTGGTCCATGACATCGATACCGATCCACGCGCGGCCGGCATGGATCTGAGTGCTTACCGGCTCACGGCCATCCAGGCCGTGATCTGCGTTCCACTGCACAAGGACGGCCGCTTTGTGGCGGCCATGGCCGTGCACCAGCGCACGCCCAGGCGATGGAACAAACCCGAGATCGAACTGGTCCAGCTGGTCTGCAGCCGATGCTGGGAGAGCCTGCAGCGCACGCGGGCACACCATGCGATCCAGCTGACCAACGAGCGCTTGAACATTGCGCTGGCCGCCGCGGAGATGGGCGACTGGAGCTGGAGCGCTGCCACGGACGTGGTTTCCCTGTCGCCGCGCGCGGCAGCACTTTTTCGTGTTCCTGTTGCTCCGGTCACCTGGCATGAACTGGCTCGACTCATTCATGAGGATGACCGGGAACGCACGCTCGCTGCGGTCCAGGCAAGCGTTCGCAGCGGCAAGACCTACCGCGAGGAGTACCGCCTGGCCGGCAGCCACCCGCCGCGGTGGCTCTCGGTTTGGGGAACGCCGCAAACCGATGATGCGGGTGTCGTCGCGGGCATCTTCGGCGTGGTGCAGGAGTCGACGGTCAGAAAGCAGATGGAACAGGATCTGCGCGAGGCCGACCAGAAAAAGGACGAGTTTCTCGCGGTGCTCGCACACGAGTTGCGCAACCCGCTTGCACCCATAGGACTTGCGGCGCAAATGCTCAAGCAGTCGCCCGATCCGGCGACGCAGAACACCGCTGAGATGATCCGCACGCAAGTCTTCCAGATCTCGAGACTGCTGGACGACCTGCTCGATACCAGCCGCATCAAGACCGGCCGCATGACAGTCAAGAAGGAGCTCGTCCATGCGCGCACAGCGATCGAGCTGGCGTTGCAAAACGCGGGCTCCGAAGTACGCAGACGAAATCACAGCGTGACCTTGAAGGTCGAAGACGACCTTGCACTCCAGGCAGACCCGGTCCGCCTCGCACAGATCATCACCAATCTTCTGACGAATGCCGCCAAGTACACCCCGGTGGGCGGTCGCATCGAGATCTGTGCGTCGAGCGCCGGCGAGTTGTGCGAGTTCGTGGTCAGCGACAACGGGATGGGGTTGACGCCGCAATCGTTCGAACGCATCTTCGAGATGTTCTCGCAGGAGGGCGCCGTGCTGCATCGCCCCGAGGGCGGTCTTGGCATTGGCCTCGCGCTGTCACGCGCGATCTGCGCCGCACACGGCGGCACCATCGTGGCCGAAAGCGCGGGCCTCGGGAAAGGCAGCCGTTTCATCGTCCGGCTTCCCGTCGGCAACGTCCCGCCGAATCGGGCGTCGGACAAGGCGCTTCCAATGCCCACGATGGGCGGGCGGCGCGCTGCAAGCATCGTGATTGCCGACGACAACCTGAGCGCCGTCACGCTGCTGGCGGAATTGCTGCGCATGGAGGGCCATGAGGTGCACGTCGCCACGGACGGCGCCCAGGCACTGACCATCGCCGAGGCCGTGCGGCCTTCCGTACTGATTCTCGACATTGGCATGCCGAAGCTCACGGGGTATGAGGTCGCCCAGGCGGTGCGATGCACGCCCTGGGGCCAGCAAGCCTTTCTGCTCGCCGCCACCGGTTGGGGCCAGGAAGCCGACAAGGCACGCGCACGCGCCGCGGGTTTCGACGCCCACCTGATCAAGCCCTTCGACCCCGTCGAGCTGTTGGACGTACTCGAACGGAGAGTGGGAACGGCCGGCGAAGTCAGCCGCTAGTCCGTCTGCCAGCCATTCGCTCCGAGCCCACGACATGAACACCGGGCGCCGGGCCAATCGCCGCCTCGAGCAGTGCGTTGGCGATCTTCGGCGCCGGGTTGAGGCGCCAGCGCTTGGGCAGCAACGGGTCGGTCAAGGTCAGTCCCATCAGCATGATTCGCTCGCCCAGGCGGAACTCCTCCCGATGCCCGCCGATGAGGCCGGGCCGCACGAAGGTCAGCGATTCGAAGCCCTGCCCGGCCAGCGCCTGTTCCAGCTCGCCCTTGACCCTGTTGTAGAAGAAGCGCGAACGGGCATCCGCACCGATGGCCGAGTTCAGCACATAGGTCGGCGTGCCATGCGCGCGCGCCAACCTGGCGACCGTCAACGGATAGCCGAAGTCCACGCGGCGGAACGCTTCCTCAGAGCGGGCCGTGCGCATGGTCGTGCCCAGCGCGCAGACGACCGCATCCGCCTGCCACCAGTCGGCGTGCGGCGGCAGATGATCGAAATCCACTTGCGGGCTGCGCAGTTTCGGATGCGCCGCCAATTCGCGGCGACCGGGTGCAACCACTGCTTCCACGCGCGGATCGGCCAGCGCGCGTGCGAGCACGTGGCGTCCGACCAGTCCGGTCGCACCGAGCAGCAACAGTTTCATAAGGGATGCCCCATGGATGCACGACGGTGTTCAGGCGCTGGCGAGCGATCAGGCCTGGGGAGCGACGTGGGTGTGATAGATCTTACTGAGCACAGTCCACTTTCCATCGACCTTCAACAGATGGAAAAAATCGGTGAAGCAGAAACCGGAGACATCGTTGGTGTCGATGCGGGCACTGGCTGCCGTGCCGACGATGTCGACGCTGACGATCGCTCCCTGCGCCTCGGGTGACGGGCGAAAGGCGCTGTCGATGCCGTCGAACAGGTT
>Ga0163161_10000265_pt1 | contig 46020 bp, 59 predicted proteins | sample S45metaG_FD_129847 | JGI IMG/M metagenome (GOLD analysis project Ga0163161, IMG submission 129847) | Switchgrass rhizosphere microbial communities from Kellogg Biological Station, Michigan, USA - S4-5 metaG | ecosystem: Host-associated > Plants > Roots > Rhizosphere > Soil | place: USA... | reverse complement strand
TCGTGAGCATGTACTTCGTTGTATCCATCGCATGGTCATTGCGATCATTCGGTCTGTCATCACGCTCACCTTTACTATCTTTATCCCAATAGTAGCCACCAACCTCATCAATCCACCAATCTAAGTTACGAGATACGTATAGATGAGGAGCGTTGAACTCACCAGTAAAAGGATTGCGATGAAAGCGACTAGTAGTGAGATAACTTCCGACTTTAACAATGCCGCCAAGAATGTCATTATTACCCCGACGCATAGGGACACCGAGATTAGCAAATTGACTAGCCACTGTCTCATTGACGTTGCCACTATTGCCACCGTATCGCTTAAAGATATTCGGATCGGCCCAACAGTCTTGATCCTGTGGTAATCCCCATCTCTGTCTGATACTGCGTATCTTATCAGCCTGCTCTAGTATCCCCATCTCGCTCTTATAGAAGCCGTCCATTATGATTACGTTGCCATCGTCATCAACGAATGCGATTAGGTAACACGATGGAACAGCGATACCGAAGTCGTAGCCGTCTATGATCGGTACAATATACCCTTTGTCTATTAGCTCATTCCATATACGTATAACGTCTTGATGCTCAACACTATGAGTTAGATCGCTGTACTGTGGGTAGACGAGTCCCTCGTAAGCTGCCCACTTACCTAATAGAAAGCGATCCTTCATCTGTCCTGTATACGTACTCTCCAGTCCTTGGATAACGTCAGGCTCTAGTACGTGGGCGTTCTCATACGTACTACCCTCAATAACATCCATCAATAGCTGATACTTACCGTTTTCATCCTTAATGGGCTTCCCGTCCTTATCACGTAGGACGATCAAGTCATTCATTACGATATTCTTCTCCTTATACATATGATAAGGATGGACGAGCTTCTTATACACCCAATTACGTGTCGGGTTGCAGGTGAGTATCATCATTCTCGGACCAGTATGCGGCATCGTAGGGTCTTCACCAATATACGGTGTTGATCCACGTAGACGGCCCATCAGATCGAGGAAGTCTTTGTGTACGATCTCTGGGTCTTCAATCTGATCCACTACAATCCAATCATAAGTCGCGCTGAGTAGGTTAGACGTAGCAGCTTCATCCCCTCTCGACTGCTGTTGCATATACCTGAAGTTAATCGTTGTACCGTTTTTAAGGGTACACATGTTAGAGGAGTTCTGACCTAGCGGGAAGTTCTTAATCCATTGCTTCGGACACCACTTAATAAACTCCTTACGCAGAGTATCATTAAGTTTAGGATAAGTTGCACGAGCCATAAGGCCATTTGAACCCGGATAATCACGGGCAAAGGTGAGTGCTTCAATACAGGCACTAGCAGTCTTCCCGTTAGCAAAGCCGCCACCAAGAACTCGTATCTTAGCACGCGACTTGAAGAACCTGTCGTTGAGGCCATTCTCTTTCACTACATAATTGGTCACGGCTTTCTACCTATTTCTCTCGTCAAGGCGTCTACAATACGTTTAATCTGCTCTTCATTCTGTCTAATTCCCTGTTCGAGTATAGCAATCTTTAACTTCATCTCCTCCATTCTCGCAACTGTATACTCCGCTCCTCTATGCTCCATTATGTAGACACGAGTCTCTAATTTAACAGCATATGCTAATATAGACGCAGCCCCCGCACCAATGGCGATGAACTGCGCAATTAGGAAATAGACAAGAGTTGAATTATCTCTTATCCAATTCCTAGTCGCGGTCATCAAGCGTGAACCATAAATCCGAACACCTTCCAACCGAGAAGGAATAACAGGATGTATAAGAGCCAATCCCATCCCCAACTGTACGCGGAGAAAGCTGGAGATCGAAGCATGATACCGAATACCAGTACGATCAGCATCAAGACCCAAAAGATAAGACCGATCGGCATCGCTTCCTCCTATAGTGTTGGTCGCTTCTCATGGTCCTTACCATTCGTCGCCTGTACTGGAATGGGTTGTTCGTTCTTGATATCCAGTTGAGCCTTCAAAACGATAAGCTGTAGGTGTAGATCACCGATCAACATCTTAACGTGATTATCAACCTTCTGACTGATAGCCTGCTGTTCTTCATTCATTGTAGTAGTTTCCCTTCGATGAGTTCAATTCGAGTGATTGCTTCTTGTAACGCCTTTACCGTCATCGCTATCAACGGGAGAGGGTTGGGTACTTGGACTGCCTTCTGAATATCCTTATAGCCTGAAGCTACTGTCGGTATCAATGCCTCCTGTAATTCGTGAGCGATAAATCCCCACTCAGTCATATTACTACCGACAATGAATGGTCTTACCTCTCGACCTTCTGCCTCTGCACGTTCGATTTGTGTCTTCTCCTCCCATTCAGGCATCCAATCATTGAACTTGAAACTGATTGGCCTTACCTTCTTAATCTCATCCCACATACTCTTCATATTCTCTACGTCTTTTTTCGCCCTGTAATCTGATACACCAGAGAACTGACCCATATTACTATTATCAATCATACACCATGCACGACCATCCCAATAGATACTGAATGTGTTACTTCTTGCACCACCTATTCCCAATCGACCGTAATATTGACCAACAGCATCCATCGGACCAGAAGATGTCACCGTGCCCTGAAGAGAAGGATTAGACATCTGTTCATGAACAATTCTCCATGAACCGTTGCCCATACTCCAACCACCGATAGCTAATTGATTATTCTGATCTAATCCAAAATAACACGCAAATGATCCATTATGGTGGAAGCACATCTTGGCGCCTTGTCCATTTTGTCCTTGTACTTGAAATGGACCTTGAGCACCATTAGGATCACTTATCCATCCAGTTCCGGGTACTGTATTCACTGTCCCTGTAAACGTACCTCCCCAAATCGGCATGTAGTTACCAAACGCACCATCATTCGTAGTCAGCACACGAAAATTATTGCTGTATAAGGTTCCATTAACGAAATTAAAATCAGAGCCAACATGGAGATATTTAGTCTCTCCTGAACCAAAGAATATTAGAGCTTGAGCTGGATCACCACTCCACCCACTCAAAGTAAACGCACCACCACTACAGTACAAACGAGTACCGGCAAAAGTAGCTGGACCATAACAAGTCAACCCATGAGACATTCCAACATAACCATTACTTAGATTGATGGTAAAGGGACGTAGATTGTTAAATCCACCATCAGGATCATTAACATTTGTCAGCAAGAAATAAAAGTAATTAGGATCAGTATATTGAATAACTCCATAAGCAGTCGATCGATGACGTAGAAACTCCCCACCACCTATGTTGTATTTCGTCCGAACATTAAACGTAGAAACTCCTGATGGGCCATCTATCAAAAGTATATTACCGGGGCCAACACTATAAATTCTAAAGTTCTCCGTCCCCGGCTCTGTACCAACAAAGAACTTCTGTGAAGTTGTAGGTGTATCGTACCATCCACCTGCACCGGGAGAAATGTACTTATGATTAAGTAATCCAGCTACCGTCATGGTTCCATTAGCACGAGTGATTTCTAATGGAATACCGAGATTAGTACCAGCGTCATTGTAATTATAAATACGGAAAGATGATCCTGCATTACCAGTAGACTCCGCGTCACCATCTCCTAATGTTATTGCCCATCGTTCAAGACCACTTTTTCTACCACGTAGAATACTTCCACCAGTACCCGCGGCTCTATTAAGGATAAACTCTGGTGTATCTTTAGCTATAGAAATATTACCAGTATATCTCATCGAACCATCAGCACGATTGATAGCCATGAGATCACTGATGATGCTTCCATCATCAGCACATCGAGTTATATAAAATCCTGATCCATTATTACTACCAGTCTCAGGATCACTAGCACCTATAGTTATAATCCAACGATTAAGACCATTCCTCAATCCATATATAGCACCACCAGGGTCACTCGTCTTATTTAACAAAATCGAAGGAGATGCTTTATTAATTGTTAGATTGCCGGTCATCGTATCACCGGCTTTCAACACTCGCAACGCATCAGCAGTATCTACATAGCTCTGCGAAACACCACCACCAGATTGATTAACCCATTGCGTATTGTAATTAGTAGCATCTATCTTCGCTAATACCTGATTAACTGTACCGCCAGTTGGTACACCTACACCCGGATTACCTTGTGGACCTGTCGATCCAGCACTACCAGTATTACCCGTGTCACCTTTATCACCTTTAGCACCAGTTGGACCTATCGGACCTATTGGGCCTTGTTCTCCGGGTGGTCCCTGTGGTCCTGCTGGTCCCGGTTCACCCTCTTGTCCTGTATAAGTAACAACGAAAGACACTAATTGATTATTACTAAATACTGCGTCTCCCTCTATAAACTGCACTGGTATCTGAAACCAATCAGGCATTATCTGTGCAGGACCGAGTAGCTTCCATCTCTGATAGTTGAGCGACATATCCTTATCTTGTATAATGAACTCGTCACCAAACTTCATCGATGTGAATAACGCAACTACATCGAAGCCATCTTGTGTGAGCCAATCCATATACAACGTCTCAGCAGCATTCTGCGGAGTCGCGCTATACTTATATTTCCCTGCCCCCGGATCATTTGGACTAGTATTTGTAGCATCACATCGATAATCAAAGACAGACGACGACGCACCCGGCTGTACGTTTGCAAAAGCCGTGTCAACGTACTGCTTCGTAGCAGCGTCTTTCGCGTATCTCGGTGTATTGACGTGTTGCTTGAACACTAGCGCCTCGTATTATCACTCACCAAGATCACAGTACGAGCAGCAGCCTCCGCAGTACCACATACCACCTTAACCATATCCAATCCGCGAATGGGAGGGCTGACATGGTGATACCGATTAGCTTCAACGATCATACTAATAGGATTACCGCTCACTGCGTCTTCTACTGCACGATACGACAGACCACCATCGATACTATTAAGGAGAGTAAATGCCACACTGGACAATGCACTACAGTCAACACCAACAAGAGGAGAACCGTGCATCAAAATAGGCTGACTAATAGTTGCACCACTAGCAATATTAGCAGGTTTACGTACCAAACGATTAGTCAAGTCCTGAGCAACACCATTAGCTTGAGGATTAGTCGCCATCTTTCACTCCTATCACTTCTTGTGGCTAGGTTTAAGGTTTTTCTGCTGTGCGTTGAGGCGTTCGCTGATCTGACTCATCGCATCTCTGCCCTCTTTACCAGCGGAGATGACTTCTGCCATCGCACGTTTAAGATTAGCCCCCTGTTCAGGTCCAAATCCACGAACAGTGGTCATCTTATTGAAAACTTCATCCTTCCGTGCCCTCTTTGTAGTAGATGCACGTACAGTAGGCGCAACCATTAGATATCTCCGCCGTTATTCTGATAAAACTGCATCAATTGCATCATCTCTTGTGGAGGCATGACCGTCATTGGGTATCTTGTGTTACTTGGATCAGGAGGAGGGAGGTTGTTGAACTGATCTCGCACAACATTACCACTTGGAGCGTCAGGTGGAGGAGCTGCATCGAGTTCATCCATGAAATTCCGTCCCCCATCATTGCGATGCTGTGGCTTCATCGTATCGATACCCGCAGCATTCCTCTCATCATATGTCTTCTGATCGTTCATATACTTCTGAAGCTCTGTCGCCGTATCATCCTTTGGTTCATTAGGATGTACACGATGTATCAATGACCGCGGACGTGGCGGTTGTGTCGGTATATTGTTAAACAAGTTCTCAGGATGTGGAATAGGCGGACCACTAATGTCTTCAGGGCGATCTTGCATCAATCCCTGATTGTTCATTATAGCCGCAATGATCTCGTCATATTCTCCGGGCATCAGTCTATACCCCTATAGAAGTCCAATATCCGCTGCATCATTCCTTTATTAGCAGGATTAGCTGTCTGTGCCTCTTGTGCTACTTCATTCATAATCTGATTGCGCATATTCTCTTGTTGTTGTCGTTGGAATTGTTGCATCCTATCTACAACCGGGCCTCTCATATTCTCATTTGCCCCACTCGGTCTTCCTGCAAAATCAGTAGGTGGTCGTTGCATTCTTAGAGGATTACTGAGCGGACCACCCGGACTTTTCATCCTCATCTCCGCGCCAATAGGGTACGGATTATTAGGATCAGTCATTCTCATCGATGCTTGCATAGCTTGTGGGTTCATCTCATTCTGCATCGCTTGAAATAAGATACTGTTCTGATCCTCGTCCATCAGAGTGCCTCTTCGTAATCTGTATCTATGGTCACATGTTTCTCAGCATCGCCTCTGATATGTACGATCTTCAACTCATTCTCATGTTTAACACGATGCTCTACCACATCGACAGGACGGAAGCCACCACGATCTAGTACCTCTTTAGATGCCATATAACGAACACCCATCTCCTTACTATTCAGTCCACTTATAATATGCTCCGCGGCCGTCTTAGCATTAGTGATAAACATCGCCCTCACATTATCACTCTGAGCACGTAAGACGTTATCAATAATCCCACTCGAGAAGTCACCAAATCTCTCACTATCTTTAATCGCCGTAATCTTATCCATCTCCGTACCACAGACTATGGATATCTCCCGATCGTTCAACCCGAATAAAGTCAGGCCAGCAATTACAGCAATCGCCCGTGTACTATTAATATCCCCAGGAAGATCAGCGAGGAAACGATTAATAGGTATACGCTTCTTAATCGCACTTATCTCTTCCTCGTCAACCGACTCATCATTCTCGTCTAGCAATTCAGGTGTCGGTTTCTCAGCACCGATCACTCCCCCTGTAGCCTTATCGATCTTCGTACCATCAGCTAGTGTAAGTATATCACTCACTAGGCGCACCCCCACCACCAAAGAACTGCATCAATTGCATCATTGCAGGGTCCATCGGCACTTGTCCCGCATTCGGCATCCCTTGTACACCACCAGAAGGATCATACGCACCCGGAGTAGGAGCGACACCCGGAGGATAAGGATTGTTAAGCGCCCACGGTGGTCGTTGATCTCCTTGAGCAACTACGGGAGGTCGCGCAGATGGAGGTGCCTGTTGTATCTGTTGTTGAACAGCAGCTACTGCGGGGTCTTGTGTACCGGCGATTTGTTGTGATTGTGGTGGCATCGGTCTGCGCGTCATAGCACCGCGTTGATCCCTATTAACAGCATCCATCATCTGTCGTTCAGCTAATGGATTATTAGGATCATTAGGCATCTGCTGTTGTTGACGCATTGCCTGTGTTCGTTGATAATATGTGGGATCTTTAGCAACATCCGCTTGCATCGCATCGCGTTGTGCCTTCACCTGTACAGCTTTTGTCGCCAACACCTTCACAGCCTCACGAGCTTGTGGGTCTTTAACAACTTCCTGCATCACAGGCATTATATCTTTAAGTGCAGATGTCTTCCATCCAGCATTCCCTCCACTCAATGTACCCGGAGGCATACCGGCAGTTCGTTCTTGTTCTGCTAATGCTTTCGCTGTACCCGGATCGATATTCGGTGGAGCAGCTTGCATCTTCTCTTCAACTGCTTTCAATGCAGGGTCTTCATCAGGTCGTGTTGCAATACCCGCTGCACCACCAGCAGTAACCGCGAGTCCTGCACCCGCAGCTTTTGCAGCGTTAGACGGACCTTCAGGTTCAGCAGCACCTACACCCGGCTTTGCATATCCTCTAATCTTCGCAGCTATAACCGACTGACCCGCAGGATCGTTCTGTGCTGCTAAGTTGGGATCAGTTCGTTGCAATGCTGTACCAGTACGTGGATCAACAGCACCGGCGGGATCAGTTGCACTACGAACACGCGGAGGTACTGTTAATCCTTCAACGGGAGGAGGAGGACCGGGGTCTGGACCTTTACCACTAAGATACAAGTCGTTCGCCTCTGACCATGCAGCTAATGCTTTCTGTTCAGCAGGAGATGTACCTCTACCACCACCAGCAATCTGTTCACCAGCATTAGGAACGTTCTTCAATTCCTGTGCGCGTTTAGCTTCACCTTCGACATCTTTCATCGTACCACGAGGAGCTACCTGTCTATTAGCAGCACCTCTTGTTTCAGCAGCACCTTTAGTTAAGCCAGGAGGTACAAATCCCGCAGTACGTACCTTACCGCGACCACTCATCGTTTCATCCATCGCTTCTCTAATAGCGTCTGGAATAGAAGGACGTGCCATGTTTCCAGCCTCAGTTGGAGCTAGTTGACTTAATACTGCCTGCATCCCGCCACTCATATCGGATCGGGGTTTAGCAGTGGGTTTAGTGGGAGGATTAAGAGATGCAAGCGTAGGTTTATCGCCTATATCAATAGATTTAGGAGGGCGGATATTCTCAGGATTAAAGTCGCGCTGTACACCACCCCATCTCGACACACCAGCCTTCGCGGCAGCAGACCAAGGCGTCCATCCACCCTTCTTCACTTGATCGAGTGAGAAGTCTACATGCTGTTGCCATTGAGAAGGATCACGAGGGTCAATACCCTTACGTAGAGCATCAACACCTAATCCATTCTTAATATTCAATTGAGTGAGGCCGTAACTCGCCTCTCTAGGTGTAACTAATTTCGCTGCGGGATTAAAGCTACTCTCACCTTTGATTACACGGAGAGCAACATTAGGATCAATCCCCCTTCGTTCAGCAGCATTTGTAATGTATTCAATAATCTCTTGGCGAGTGGGCATCTCAACCCCTTATACGTATAAAGAAAGAGCGACGACCCATTCATCCAGTTGCGGCTATTATGCACGTCGGGGGAACGCACAAAAAGCTAGATGAGAGATCGTCGCTTAGATGGTCGGGAGAGTTAAGTATAAGTACAATTAGAAGCGAAGGCCCATCTTACCACCACCACCATTACCACTCAGGTCGGGCGGATAGGTAGTTGGCTTGTTAGCTTTCTCTACCATTGCAACGAACGTAGCCGCAGGAACAGGTGTAAGAGGGTTAACAGCAATTGGAATGAGTCCACCATTAACAACAGGCTGACCGGGTTGCTGCGTCGGTGTAACTTGTTTCACGTCTTCATTAAGATTAGGAAACACACGTTCAGCAGCAAGAGTGTTACCAATACCATTCTTAACGATCTTACTAACACGTCGAGCGGTAACATGGCCTCTAGGAATAAGAAGATCGTGTTGTTTACCTTCAAGACGATTCCACAAACCACTCCATCCACCAGTAGGCATGTGAGCACTCCTTATAGTAGCATCCTATTGTAGTATGCATATATATAGCATATTGACAACCTCTTTCTTTCTATATACCCTAGGCGGGGTGGCGGGGTTGGGTGTGGTTATATATACAACCAATCATACATGCGCGGCTCGGAGAGACGCCCCCTCCCGACAGCATAAATCGCGCTAATATATAACACAACATCTACACACAATAGCTTATACATATAACATCTATTACATTCTATGTGACTATCTGCGCGACTTGTACCGTACTGTTTGACAATAGGGGGATGTCCAACCTCACCTGTGCGGCCACAGGTTCGCCCCCGTTGCAACTTTGGGTTTTGGGGGGGACTTGGCAGTTGTACAACCACGATGACATATCCAATTCATGTACTACATATATCAACCGTGCGAAGTGAAATGTTAACACAGTTTGTTTTTTGCTTTTGTCCCTGTGCCGCAGTGGTTTGTTACATCGCGAGCTGAACGCATCATTTCACCGCACACATAAGCGAACATAGCAATGCCTGGACAAATCGTGACACACATAAGCAATGCAACGTATGTATGAACTGTGATAACACAATAGCATTGTACTAGCGCGACCAACCGCGAAAACTTTATTCCGTATAAACTTTCAACGCTTTGCGAGCAGTCAAAGCGGTTTGATCTAAGCTCTCGTATTTGCTAGTATGATGTTGCGTGATTGAGAGCGAATGCCCTAGCGGCCGATGTAGTTCTCTTGAACGCGGGTTGTTTGAAAACAGAACACGGCGAGACGCGCGGACATTCCGTGCGCGCGTTGTTGTGTCGTGTTCAAACATAGAAGGTACTACACAAATGTCTAAGTCAAAGAAGACCGTCGCGCGTGCTGCTCTTGATGCGAAGAATGCCAAGCGTGTTCGCAAGGCAATCGACGCAAAGAAGATCGCAAAGAAGGTTGAAAAACTTGAAGCGATCAAAGAGCCGACGCCACCGATTGCCTCGCTGGTCGAAAGCAATGTCGCGGCAATCCAGACTGCTCGCGTTGAGAACACGCAAGCGGAAGAACAGGCACTCGCGAAAGCGATGTCGAATGCTCCTGCATACGCGATTGAGAATGTGATCGCTGATGCAATGCATGGTGCGGTGATTAGCGGCAAAGCGGAAAGCGGAATGGTTGTTTCGCTTTTCTCATATGAGTATGCGAACGGCGAACGTTACACGTTGAAGCGTATCGGTGATTACTTCAAAGCACCGATGACACAGACTGTAACGCGGCCGGATGGAACGAAGTTTAAGGACACTTCAATCCATACGCGGCTGATGCATCAGAACGCATTCCTTTCACAGTGTGAGGAATACAAGCTCGCGAATGCAGCGTTCGAGGGTTTGCGTGCTGATTACAAGGCAACGAAGAAAGGTAAGGACGCGAATAAAACTTCGCGTTTGATTACTCTCAATTCTCAGATTGAGAATGATCGCAAGCCTTTGGTCGCTGCGCAGAACATGTTTCATCGCGCAATGTTTTCGCTCTACAAGTTGCGCGCTGAAAACTACGTGAAGTGTGCGCTCGGCCCCAACAATGAATTGTTGGTTGAGACACACGATGCGAAGCACGCGGAGTGCCTAATCTCAGATACTCGCGCCGCCGGTAATGACCTGCTTAAGAAGGCAGGGTTTATCAAAACTCGCGAGCAGTCTGAGACACCGAAAGACGAGCCGAAGATTGAAGCGCTGTCAGCAGTTAATGCAGCGACCGCGCGTCCAATCATCGATAAGCTCACCAGCATGGTAATGAATGGGAAGTTGCCGATTGAGGCGCCCGAAGTTGCCGAAGGAAGCATCGCGCCCACCGATCAAAACCAAGTTGCGGAATTTGCGCTTGCGTTTGTTCGTTCTCTGGACGCGAAAGCTCTGGTTAAGTCACCAGAGCTTAAGGGAACGCTTTCTCAGATTGCCGTTCCTCTGATGCTTCTGCTGAACGTCAAGACGCGGGATGAAATGGTAAAGCTCGCCCGTCGCGCACCGAACTACGCTTCCTAACTGGTGATAAGAAACGCCCGGTAATCACCAGTTAGAATTTCCGGCTAGTAAACTAAACCGCCAGTCAAAAGACTGGCGGTTTTTTCATGCGACAATCAACGGAGAGCAGCGATGTGGTTATTCAAGGCTTGGATTAACGGCACACTTGAGAGCGAACAATGGTGCAATAGTTTAAGCGCCGCGATTAAAAAGGCGCGACTATACGAAAAGGAATATCAGGCGATTGTTAAAGTCTGGTTAGTCCACGACGATACTAAGCGAACGCTTGCATATCCTAATACTGGCGAGATTAAAGAGTATTGGGAAAAGGATTAAAGATTATACTATATAAACTAACACCCACGCTGCATATGCAGCGTGGGTTTTTTTGTGCCCAGATTTTAGAGAGTGCAAATCGAACCCCGCGAGCGGTAAGATAGCGTCGGTCACACACATGGAAACTGAATGCCCGCAAAGCATAAGCGCCCCCGCTGCGGTCACACGCCGTAGCCCCATTAGTAACACATACGCCGCAGCCACACGCATTGTTGCTGCACCTTTATACATATAAAGCTAATGCCGCTTATACATGTTTGGCATTGAAACTCATTTGACATAAGGATAGTTTTGTAGTAGTATGGTACTTAGTTGATGAGGAGTTGGGCAACTCCCGCCAGCATATCACACACATCACACACGGCCACCTGATCCCGAACTGTTTACTGGTTATGACCTAGGCATGACAGTCTACGGGGACACGTAGCTACGAATGATGTGGAGATTGTGCCTTTACTAGTGAGGCGCGGATGACAATCGTTGTGGTATGTTGGCGAGAGTTGCTTATACGATATAAGCAATTCGCTGTAGAGTAGCCACGCATCGTGCGTGGCTATTCGTGTTTCTAATGGAGGTGAAAATGCATGCTCGCATTGGCTATAACGAAGGTGGAGGCACTCGCTATCTGGTGAGTGATAAGCAGGATGTGGATACAGTAGAAGTACCAGATGACATCTGGGCTGCGTATGTGAAGCACATTGAGGCGTGCAGAGCATGGCAAGACTACATGTACAAGTTGGATCAACAGTTGACGAAGGCGTATCATGATAATGAGCGAAATCGAGTGGACGGAAATGGAAGTGGAGGATTACGGACATGAACAGCAGAAACGTATTCGGATGGGACTTACCTCCCGGTGTAACTCAGCGTATGATAGACGAAAGCGTAGGTGGTAATGATCCAATGGAGGAGATGGATATCATTGAGGAGGAGATAACAGCACTTGAGAAACGTATAAGTGAAATGCTTATACGTATAGAGGAGTTCAAACGTAACTTGAGGAATTTAATCGATGCCGAGGAATAGGGAAGACTACAATGAGGACGAGTGGCGTGATATATGTCATGAGTTCGCCGATCCGGGTGGCAACAGTGCGTTACGAGCGGCGACGAAGAGCAATCCTCGTAACAAGCCGTGCCCCACTTGCAAACGTAAGGACCGACTCACTCCCAGAGATGTGCAGTTGGGATATCAATGCGATTCGTGCGCTGATCTCGCTGAACGAGGAGGCTATTGATGAAGGGTATAGTGACGATCATCGATACAGCGGGTAAGATAGCGGAGACTGAGGTTAATGAAGCTGTAACCTTAGATATGCTGAAGCTCGGTGTAGGTGGACATATCGAACATGTGCCTATGTTCGACTTATATAAGGAGGAACACTGCGTTGCATTCTGTAATGAAGAGGGCAAGTTGCTGAAGCTACCCGTCAACATGCTCGCTACGATGTTATGGATGAAGCAGAGGCATCCATTTCCTATCGGTGATGTGCTATGTGGAAATGTTATCATCGTTCGCGGTGATAATGAGTTGATGGAGGCGTTATGACTAAACAAGTAATACACGGTGTGGAGTTTGAAGTAATCACAATTGAACCCGGTCCACACGTCAATTGTGATCTGTGTAATGAGGAGTACATGGACTCAGACGAGAAGGGTGGCATTCTCTTCTGTAGTAATGCGTGCTGTCCCAAATGCGCCCCCCGCATCGAAGAGAGTGCTGTGAAGTACAATGAGGAGAAGTACATACTAATGCGTGCTAAATCTGATGAGTCGTTTCGTGACTTCGTATATCGTATAAGGGAGTCGCGTAAATGACACGTAAAGACTATCAAGCTATTGCTGACGTGATTAAAGCTGTCAGCATTAGAGACGACGCAAGGTACATGATCGCAGTTGAGTTAGCTGCGGCATTTCAGAAGGACAATGACAACTTCAATAAGAGCAAGTTCTATCGAGCTTGCGGCTTAGAGGATATGCCATGAGCGACTATCTGTACATTCGTGCGTGGGGATCGATGCTTGGTTCACATGAGTACTACATCAAGAACCAAGTTGAACAAGCGAGAGAGGATAAGGCTCCTCAAGATGTAATCTATAAGCGTGATAAAGACTGGGTACGTTTCTCTGAGGTGAAGAACGTACAGACTAAGTATCAAGTCAACGCACTCGTAGCAATATTGGAGGCTAACTATGGCATACACGACGGTAAACTACAAAACGAAGAAGGCTCTGAAGGAAGCGGTGAAGATGGGACAGCAGATCACAGTCTTCCAGCCGAACAGTGATGTGACTGGCTTTGAGGCACCTAAGAACGGGACTGTGTATCTAGAAGGACCACACTACCCGAAGCCACATACGTGGTACGCAGAGGCGGAGTTGAAGGATGGTGTAATTGTAAAGGTGAAGTGATGCCTGAGTTAGCACACTGTCCATGTGGCTCTGGTTATCATCCAACAGCGCAAGTTGATGGTTATGGCATCTTTCTTTGTTATACGTGTAAGATATGTCATAACGAGAAGATGAGAGGGTGGCGTTCTGATATAAAGGAACGCTATGAGTGTGATGAACCGATAGAACCGGAGGATTGATGTCATATGACAGACTGACTATACCACCGGGTACACAACTGTATTCTGTAGAGCGCCTATTTAGCGGATCGTGGGCACTATGGATACATACTAATGGTAACGAGTTGCGTAAAACTCATTGGAAACGTAATGGTACGTTTCTATTACTCAACAACACTGGTAGTGTGGACAGGATTACCATCAGCGGAGGAGAACTCGTTGATGTAATCGAAGTCATGCCACCAAATGGAGACGATGATGCAGGCACGGACGAAGGATGAGCTTATATATATAACGTTAAACGTTCGTAGAAAGATGACGAAGAAGGAGCAGGGTCATATCGCTAAGATTGAAGATCCTGCTGCTCGTAGATGGGAATTGGAACGTTACACGATGCTATTTAAGATCGCCGTGCGTGCTACTAGTGAGAAGGATGCGATACGTAGCCTAAAGAAAATGCTCAAAGACGAGTTAGTGATAGAGAAGGACAATGGGAAAGAAGTTCCGCCCACCAAACGCAAAAGTAGACGTGTTTAGGTGGATTGCTATGCGAGGTGAGGACGACTGTTGGTTATGGACTGGTGCGCTAGTCGGTAAAGATAGTCGTCCTTACTTATCTGTAGATGGGAAGAAGCTCCTTGCCTATCGTATTGTGTATGAGTTGACGACAGGTAAGGAGCTAACCTCCGATATCCTCATTCGCCATAGCTGTGATAACCGGATGTGTTGTAACCCTAAGCACTTAGTACCCGGTAGTCACCAGAAGAATATGGATGACATGAAGGAGAGGGAGAGACACGGTATGCCGCATCATGCTGTGCGTCATATCAAGAAGCTAATCCTACAGAAGATACCATACGCGGTTATAGCTGATAGGTATGGCTGTTCAGCCAGTCTTATAAGCGAGATCGCTAATGGTAGAGCTTACGGACACGTTCACCTTCAAGATGGACGTTTCTCTGACACCGTATATAGCGATGAGGAGTTAGCTAAAAATGCTGTACAAGATAAAGGATAAAGATCCAATCATCGACTTACTGCGCACGCTGATCGACACCCGCGCAGCAATGGAAGGCAAGCACTTCGGGCAGATACTACGTGCAATAGAGAGGGAGACAGATGGGGAAATTCGCTACGGGATGCTATGGGCTTGGTTCGTGGGTGGAACGAAGTATCCAAGATACTCAAGCGTGGCTCGACTATACCTATCGATGCGTGCTTATTCGCGTAAGCCCGTTGCTATCGGAGACACGGAAGCTAATCCCAAACAACACCTCAAACGAGTTGCGTGATGGAGAGAGACAGACGCGCGTTATTACTCATCTCCCTCGGTCTATGGCTCGCTATATTCACTATCCTTTGGTACGTTTTCACAAGATGAAGTACTCTATCTTCATCGGAGCGATACCATTGGTAGTAGCGGGCTTGAGTAGTATTGCGTGCTGCCATGCTGATACGATTGTACCTGTGAAAGTACAGTCGATGACGATAACTCGCGCTAATAGTCCAGAGACGTTCATCGAGAGGTGGCTACCATTAGCGGAGATGCCTAAAAGGATACGTACAATAGCAATCAAAGCGGCATCTAAAGAGGAGATAGTGGATACGGCGCGACCAGTTGTCGCTCCAGATGATCCAGTTGACATCAAAGTAGCGCAGGTAGAACACACAACACTACCACGCAGTCGTCCGCGTAGTATTCGTTATATGTATAAGCGCGACCAACGTACATGCGTGCGTCACGGTATGAAGACTGTGTACTATGGCAAACATAGATGGAGGTGTAGACGTGGCTAAGAATGTGACTAAACTTGTACCTAAGAATGCAGTTCAACGGATTGTAGATGAACTTGGAGAAGTGAATGAAGAGCGTAAGAAACTCGATAAGAGAGAGAAGGAACTGAAGAATATAATCTACACCTATGGCCCCGGTGCGTATGTGGGTAAGACTTACGATGCCCTCTGTAGAGCAACGCAGACGACTTCGTACAAGACTGAGCTACTAATCACTCACGTAACGCCAAGTATACTCGAGAAGTGTAAAGTAGTTACTCCATACCTTAAAATAGAAGTAACACGTAAATCGACTTGACTTAAGGGTTATACTATGCTACTATATTGTTGTTGTGAGTGATGTTGAGTATTGGCCCGGTGTGTAACTGAACCCTGTCGCGCACCGGGCCTCTTTTTTGTCTTTTAATTGTAACTACCTTTATATAGTATAAAGTCCTCAATCGAGGCACACAAACCCCCAAGACTACGGAGACTACAATGACGGTAACTCGGATCGACAAGAACCGACCTGTCATTTATAAAAACTACGTGATACATGTGAATAAAGACATACGTGGAAGATATATCTTCAGAGTGAGACAGACTATGGATGTAGAACTAAGTGGAGTTACAGAGACACTTGAGAGTGCATTTGAAGAGGCAAGGAAGATAATTGATAAAATGACGGAGGGACAATGACTAACTTCATATGGCCCGATGACCTGACTACAATTCCAAATGAAACTTACCGCGATTGGCTTATACATATAAGAGAGCGAAGGGCGCGGATCGGTGACAAGATCGAACGCCTACGCAAACTTACTGGTAAGCTAACCGCCGGTTCCGTGAGGGATAAGGTGGAGCGGGAGCTATTGAAATATAAGCGTCTATTGACGAAAGCAGATGACTTAATATCAGAGGCCGAACATCGTCTAAACACAGTGATCGGGTTACAGTTGCAGTTGGAGGAAACAAGTGGACCTCCGTCGCGACCAAAGGGCGCTCAAACTAATCACAATACCAGCCAAACTAATCACAATACCGACAAGGATGACGCAGCATGATTAAAACTACACAAGTAATGCAACGATTTCGTGAACTCGGACCTGAGAAAGCTGCTATTATAACACTGACGGAGATCATTGAACATATTAGCGCGATGAACGAACAGATGAATGAACTCACTCGTACATGTGATAAGATCATAGATATGTTAGGTGCGACTGCGAGTGGATATGGTGATCTAAGAAAACAAGTAGAACGTATACGTGCGAAGATACCGGAGGATGAGTAATGAAAAGATGGCCTATTATTAGGCATGTGAGATACTTCTATTATAAGTATAAGATGCTTGAACATTACGATATGTGGAGGAAGTTGGGTAGTCTGCCTGTATACATAGATAAAGATATAGAAGTATTAGACGAGATATGGAGAGGAGAGAGGTAATGAGACGAGGACACGTTGTAAAAACCGATCTAACACCAAATGAGAAGCTATCTGCTGCTTATTGGTATATAATTGGTGGCATCTCTCAACACGATATCGCTGCGTTGTATCACGTTAATCCCGGACGAATTAACGAAGCCGTAACGGCTATACGTAAAGCTATAGGTGATACAGAGAAAGAAGGAGAAGATAATGATGAATTATAATATACGATTAGCTACTAAAGATGACGATCACCTTAGTTGGATAGATCACACTAAAGGTGCTGCAATTAATACATGTCCGATGTGGGGCATGATCCGATATGTAAAGGGTCTAACGCCAACAGCGGAGGGACGTAACTTAGCTCTAGAAGCCGGGAGTGCAAGTCATGAGGTATTTGCCGCCGCAAGATATGCTTCCTTATTTGAAGGAGATCATAGAGAGTTTGCAATTATTAAGGGAACGCAGCACTTCGGCCGCGATAGATTTGATACGATGCACGTCGCTTATAGAAATGCTGAAACCATTGAAGAAAGGATCACGAATTTCTCTCTTGAAGCACTCCACACCTCCGGGTACTACGATGATCCAAGAGATAAACGTAGAACTCTCCAAAACATCGAGGATGCTTGCAGAGCTTACTTACAACATTACAACTTTCGAGCATGGACTCCTTACGTGGACAAGGAGATGGGATTTATTGGCATCGAAGTACCGATCAATATCTACATTGAACATGGTGCTAGACGATTTAGGTTTGTTGGAAAAGTCGATGCAATCATTGATAACGCAGACAACGGAGAGATTGAAGTCCACGAAAACAAGACCGGCAGTCGTATTAATGATGCCTGGGCTATGTCCTTCCACATGTCTCACCAAGTTACGGGTTACATCTTCGCCGCCAAATATATCCTTCCAGAACGAGAAAAGCGAAATATCACTAGCGGTGTCGTGCATGGACTGCAAATCCCTCTTCCTCGTAACGTGGAGATTGGGGGAATTGTTGCGGAGCGAGTTACTAGAACCACTGAAAACTTCGAGCGATGGTTAGCGTGGTTGCTTGATACGTATAAGACAATTGAGAAGTATCGTGATGACGTATTAAGTAGCCCAATGTACACACATAGCTGTAATCGATACTTCCAGCCGTGTATGTTCATTCCATTCTGCACGATTGATAGAGATGAACAGGAGGTGATGCTTGTAGATGAATTTAGAGAAGACATGTGGAATCCTTTAACAAAAGAGGATGCCTAATGAGCGAGGAAAATGATGACGAAGGCTATGTTGGTATCGACATTGGAATAGCCTACCCTGAAGATAAGAGTAAAGACGCCTACGTTGCTATTAAAGTATCAAGAGGAGAGATATTCCTTAGCGTCCATGATGCTAGGGATGTAGCAATGAGTTTAGCTGCTTGTGCGAATAAGGTTGAACAAGTCAACGAGAAGGATAAAGACAATGGAAGTATTCAGTAGGCTTGAGGATCGTCTCATTGAAGCTGTGAAGTATATGCGTGACCAGATGAGTGAACTCGAAGATCCTCCGAGCTACTTCGACTTCGACATTAACGTCAACGGTCGCACGTTGGATGGTGATATTGAGATCATCTTCACCTTTAATGGTGGTAGCTACGATAAGCAGACGAAAGGTGGCAGTCTGGAGAATACGTTTGACGAGTATAAGCGTCGATATGGATGGGCCAAGCGCAATGCTCCATTGTGTTTGCCGAAGGTGCCTAATGATGGAGAGGAGATACCCTTCTAATGGATGAAGAAGCAATAACGATTAAAGGACAAACGATAAGTAGGGCGGGGAATAGCAGTAATCGTCTCACTGCGTTAATATGGGGTCCATCGGGTGGAGGTAAGACAACATTAGCTTGCACACTACCCGGTAGGAAGCTGATTGTTAACTTCGACCCCGACGGTCCTGCTAGTGTAGCTAATCGGGAGGATGTAGATGTTCTCGATTACTCATCTAATACACATGCTATCACTGAGACTTTCAAATCGGAGACAGAACCGCTTGGACTTACTAAAGCTGTTCTTCAACGTTACGATAGTTTCATTATTGATAGCATTACTAATGCTAGTGATAAGTCCCTTGATGCTGGGATCGCAAGCGCACTAGTAAAAGGCTCACAGGTAGAACGCCCTGCTCCGGGTAGCTACCAATTCCGCAACAGACTGACATTGAAGCTGGTGAAAAATGTCCTCCGTCTCACTGGACAATATTCTAAGCACTGTGTCTTCATCGGGCACGAAGATAGTCCAACTACGTCTGACGAAGGAACAGTTCTATTCATTAGCGTTGCTCTTGGGGGTACATTGCCCAACAGTGTTCCAATCGATTTTAGCGAAGTATGGGGAGTGTACGAAGTTGGGGGTAAAGGACGGCACATTGCTATTCGACCTTGCCGCTCTCGAAAACCAATGAAGACACGTATGTTTGTGACATCTAAAGAGCCTGAATTTCCTTATACGTATAACGCTGATACGAATGAGGGAGACGGGATAGCTACGTGGTGGAAGATGTGGAATTATAATAACAAGCAGAAAATCCCACTACCGGGTACTAGCGAGTATAACCGACTTATAAGTAAGATGGAGAACAGACATGGCTAAAAAGACCAAACAATTACCGCCACAAGTACTTGTGCCTGATGATGCAATTGAGACTATAGATAGCGGCTTGACAGCCCCCGAGAATGACACGAAGATTACCAAGTCAACCACAAAAGGACATCAAATGATTATCGACGACGAACTTGGTTCTATCATCGAGTTTACTGATGACATCGATGATGCAGAAGCTCCGATGCCACTGCCTGAGGGACAGTACGAAGCGGAGATTAAGGCAGTTGAAGCTAAGATGAGCAGTAACAATAAGAAGTACGCTGCTGTCTCGTTCTACATTCAGACTGACGCCTTCCCTGCTGACTATCCGATTGACGAAGCTCCTGATGGACTTGTGCTTATCTTTCGTAAGCTCTCCCTTGAGAATAACAAGATGTCGAAGTTCAACTTGAAGCGTTTCATTCAGAACATTGGTGCGCCCCCGGTGGGTCGTTCACTCGACCTGACGCAGTGGGTCGGTCTGAAGGCTACCGTGGTAGTCAAACACGACACATGGGAAGGCACCAAGCGTTCGACTATTGACAAAGTTGTAGCTGCATCTTAGTATCAATTGCACTCTCACATGAGAGAATAATATGTCCAAACAACCCAGGAGTAACAAAATGGCTGAAGCGAAACGCACTCGCAAGTCGAGTGGCCCGCGTCAGATGAAGCCCACGTATCTTGTGTACAAGGGCGACAATATCGAAATTCTTAGCGTGTCGAAGGATGCATTTGAAATTCTTCGTCTCTCTCAGGATGACGGTTCTGTGAAATACGTTGATGTCTCACAGTTCATCAGGAAGAAGCCGAAATTGTCTGTCGCTGCGTAGTTACTCTAATCAGTAATACGTAGCTACAAGGAGGGGAGGCGGTCTAAAGGGAAACGTCTCCCCTCATCCCTTATACGATATAAACAAAATAGGTGAACGATGACAGCCCTTCCTGTAGAGCAGGATGATGGGTTGCTATTTGACATTAAACAGAGACAAGCAATTGAAATTTGCATTAGCCCACAGAATAGAATTGCTAGTGTTACGGGCTGTGCTGGTACTGGCAAAACGACTATTATACAGAGAGTCGCAGAGCTTTTACTGGAGGATGGTAAGTCAGTCATCTGCTGTGCGCCGACAGGTAAAGCTGCACGCCGCATTAGAGAGGCAACTGGACTACCAGCTATCACGATACATAAGCTACTTGAGTTCCCGAAACCTCACGAAAGAGATGAGAAGACGGGACAAGCACTCGGTCAAGGTGAGCCTAAAAGGAGACAATTCAATCCAATAGAATACGATGTAGTTTTAGCTGACGAATATGCGATGGTTAGTCATAAACTTAATCGACAATTGATAAATGCCCTCCCAAATGGTGGTTTGTTACGCTGTTTTGGCGATATCAACCAACTCCCCCCTATCGAAGAGTATAAGATCAAGGCTGAAGGCTATGAGATGACACCATTTCAGAGCCATCTGAAGACGTTTCCATCTGTAACTCTCGAGCATGTATACAGGCAAGGTGAAGGTTCTGGCATATTCGCTAATGCCTTTGGTATCGTGAAAGGTAAGATACCAAGAAAGATGGATGACTTCGAGATACAGTTTACAAGTATGCCTACTAAGGTGATTGAGGAATTTATATATCGAAGATCTGATACGTATAAGAGTATCCGTAATCAGGTCATCGTAACTGGTAATAAGGGTTGGGTAGGTACGTATGAACTCAACGTTCGAGTGCAGTGTATTCTTAATCCTGATCCCGATAAAGCCTTCGATCCGCCGAGACACAAATGGCACGCTGATAAGTGTATCACTTTGGGTATCGGAGATAAAGTCGTATGTACCGAGAACACCTACGACACGAGGGACTTCTTTGAAAGATATTATGCGTTCAAAGAAGACGGAACGCCTGAGCTGCACAGTTACATTGACCCCCCTGATACAAACATGATGCTTAATGGTGAGACTGGCCTTGTAACTGATATAAATGTAGATGGTGATACGGTAATCTCAATGGTCATTGACTTCGGTGATAGAGAAGTTGAGATACCTTACACTATACATGAGAAGAACCCACACAATGGGAGCGTCTATCAGACTAGCCACTTGCGTAATATCGATCTCGGGTACGTCCTCACAACGCATAAGTGTCAAGGTAGTGAGTTCGATGAGATTGTCTACGTCCTTAATAAGTCGAGTAAGTATACACAAGGGCGTAAGAATTTATACACTGCTGTAACTCGCGCTAGGAAGATGGTAACTGTGATAACTGACAGTGTATCGTTGAGCTATAGTATGTGGAGGGATCAATGAAACTTCTAAATGTATGCTGGAAGTGTGGTTATAAGAGTAACTCATTAATCTGCGGAGAATGCGGAGCAAGGCGATGAGTGTACGTACTGAGAAAGGTACACGACATATAACATTCCACTGTGATAATTGTAGCGAGTTTTTCACGATAGATAGTAAAGAGTTCGCAGATACACTTAAAGCTATGAAGAAAGCGAAATGGACTTATCAACAAGAACAAGACGATGGATGGTCACATTACTGTCCATCATGTTCGGAGAAGGCATAGTGACAATGCGGCGCGCAGTAGTTGCGCGTCGCTTTTTCAGTGGAGTGGACAATGGTAAACTACCTAATCGTAGTGATGAACGGCCCTCCCCATAGTGGTAAGTCAACGATCATAGATAAGTTAGTATCCAGCAGCCACCCCTATGGTATCCTAGATGGCAAGTACTACACATGCTGGCATGAACGAATGATTAACCCCGTCCGTGAAGCAGTCATGGCTCTCTTTAGTCTCGATCCTTATAATTTTGAAGCGTATAAGGATGATGACATCCTCCTTAATGGAATGACACCACGAAAGGCAGTAGTAGATGCCGATCGATGTCTCCGTGTGGCTCTCGGTAAAGGCTACTTGGCTGAGATACTGATTAGGGAGTTATACAAATGCTTATACAAGACACCTAAGACTACACTAAACCCAACACAAATCTTCCTTGTCGATTGTGGTGTTGAACATGAGTATCAGATATTGAAGAATGAATTTGGTCCCGCTGTTAAAGTCCTACAGGTAGCTAGAGAAGGTGTAGAGTTCACAGACAGCCGAAGCTACCTGAGTTGGAAAGACGGGACGATATACAATATCGACGGACAGCTAAATAGAGCAGTTAAAGACGTACTGCTATTCATAAATGATTGGATGGAGAAGGGCTATGATAAAGGACATGAAGGAGCTACAACAGGAGTTCCTGAAGAGAGCGAGGTCGATAAACCTCAAAGTTGATTGTGCAATGGATGGTACTTTTAATTCACAGATAGCAATCGTTGGTGAAGCTCCCGGTCCAAGAGAAGTCCAGCTTAAGGTGCCTCTAGTTGGAGGGAGTGGTGGACTGCTGTGGTCTACGCTAAAGAAGCACAGTATGCACCGTAGTGAGTTCTACATTACGAATGTAGTGAAGAGACAACTTGCGTTATCAGGCTTGGAGGAGAATAGCCGAGTCGAACTTCCTAAAGTAGAGGTCGATCATTGGGTAGGTATGCTTAAATGGGAGCTTGCATGTTTACCTAATTTGAAGTATGTTCTTATATTGGGTAATATGGCTCTCAATGCATTACTAGATAAGAAGGGCATCACTAAGTGGCGCGGTAGTGTTGTTGATTTTGAGATGTTAAGCCTCGCTGACAGTCAGCCGCGCACATATAAGGCAATCGTAGCGAACAACCCCGCTGCTGTACTAAGGGAGCCAAAGACTGAGATCGCCTTCTTAATGGACATTGCTAAATTACCCAAAGTTATCAGCGGGAGATGGTCACCGTATGTAATAGAGGGACATGTGTGTTATGAATACAAAGATGCAGTCGAGCGTATCGAGCACTATTCAAAGACGGATAAACCCATCAGCTTTGATATCGAAACGGGAGGAGGCGAGACAGCTTGCGTTGGACTCGCGGACCATAAGCATCATGGGACTTGCATCCCATTCCGAGGCATCAGAGGTGAGGATTACTTTTCTCTCGAAGAGGAAACTGATCTGCGAATGCGCTTGCAGAGAATGTTCGCTGAAAAGAGGAATCGTTTTGTCGCGCAAAATGCAAACTTCGATATGTACTGGCTCTGGATTAAAGACAAGATCAGAGTGCATTCTTGTTGGTTCGATACAATGCTGGCGCACCACTGCTTGTATCCCTCAATACCCCACGATCTGGGATTTCTATGTACACAGTACACGACGCATCCGTATTACAAAGACGACCGAGCGGAATGGAAAGATAAGGGTGACATTGATCTTTTCTGGCAGTACAACATCAAGGATGTATGCATTACACTTGCAGTCCAAGAACGACTCTTAGAAGAGTTGAAGACGCAGAAGATGGATGAGTTTTTCTTTACACATATAATGAAACTCCAGCCTAACTTAGTTAGGATGACAGTAGGAGGAGTATTGATCGATGGTGAAGAGAAGCAGAAATTTAGGGATGAAGTACAAGAAACGGTCGCCGATCTACTACACCAGTTTCATGAAAAAGTTATCGAAGCAACTGGAGACGACAGCTTCCGCCCTAACCCAAGTAGTGTCCGCGATAGAAGCGAACTCTACTTCAATAGACTTAAACTCGTTGGACGAGGAACTAGTACAGACGCGGCGAACAGAGAGAGAATGCGAAGCCACCCTCGTACACCTAATGTTGCTAAGGAAATCCTTAGCCTCCATGATCGTTGGGCTAAGGACTATAAATTCCTTTCTACTTACGCGGAGAGTGAAATTGATGTCGATGGACGAATGCGATGTGAGTGGAGACAGACAGGAACGCAAGCAGCCCCAGGCCGATTGAGCAGTGGACAAACTCTGATCGGCACTGGAGCTAACTTACAAAATCAACCTACAAAGGCAAGGAGAATGTTCATCGCAGATCAAGGTTATGTGTTCATTTACTTTGATCTTTCACAAGCAGAAGCACGTTACGTGGCGTGGGAAGCTAACATTCCAAAGTGGAAAGAACAATTTGAAAGAGCAAGGTTAGATGGAAGTTACGATTGTCATAGGGCGCTCGCGAGTGAGATGTTCAGGGTGCCATACGCAGACGTTCCGACCGCTGACGAAGATGACAGCGGGGTCAAAACCATCAGGTACATCGCGAAGAGGTGCCGACATGGGCTTAACTACCGAATGGCTGCGGACAAGCTGGCGGAGACGACTGGCCTCCCTCTTCACCGAGCGCATGAGAGCTACGTCGTGTATCATCGCCTAACTCCAGAACTCCGCAAGTGGTGGTCGAGCCTTGAACAAGAGGCCAGAAGCACTCGGATGTTGTACAATGCATTTGGTAGACGCCTCTATATCATGGAACGTCTAACAGAGGAAGCCCTAGAGTCCATCGTGGCCTTCAAACCACAATCCACAATAGGCGATAAGGTTTCAAAGGTGATCTACCAATGTCATGAAGACGACAAATGGGACGTGCGAAAGGAAAGAATATGTCTCAACGTCCACGATGCTTTAGTCGGACTTGCTCGCGCAGATAGAGCAAAGCAGTGTCTAAGTATTATGAAGAAGTACGCAGAAGAGCCTATTATAGTACGCGGCGAACCGTTGATTATTCCCGCCGACTTAGCGATGAGTGTAGCTGATGAGAAAGGATTACACAGATGGTCGAACCTGAAGAAGATGAAGCTATGAGCTTTACCGAAGCAGTAACACCAAACTTCGACAATGAGTTCAGTGTATACCAACATAGAGCTAAGGACACAGCAGTATATCCGAGTGACCGAGCGTTGATATACTTATCACTCGGTCTATTCGGTGAGTGCGGAGAAGTTGCTAATAAGGTGAAGAAGATACTTAGAGGCGACTACATTGGGAAAGGTTTGGAGGCACATAATAAAGCTGTGGATAATATCATGGATGAGTGCGGAGATGTTATGTGGTACGCATCTCAACTTCTGCTTGTAGTGAACGTGGACATGGGAACTTTAAGTGTACACGAAACGTTTGAAGACTACTACTCCTCGCTGAGTAGGCTCGCCGCTAAAGACCAGAGTGCTGAACAGACCGTCTTAAATCTCGGACGTAGCGTTGGCTTTCTCTGTGACACTGTTAGCTTAGACTTAAATTCCAGTAGTATCGACGCTCTAAGTGCTATCGTGATGGGTGTCACTCAGAACATCTGCTTGCTTACACATATCTATGAGCGACCTTTTACTTCTATTTTCACCTTGAACTTGGATAAGTTGAAAGTGCGACACGCTGAGTACAAGCATCAACACACAATGTGAGGAGACATCTATGGCTAAGGAATACAGCCCACCTAATAGGAAGGAAGATGACGAGAACGAACGCCTGAAACAGCACCAGCAGAATAACCCTCAAGCGAGTAGCCGAGTTGCTGGTGATAAGACCGCCCATCCGGGTGATCGATCCACTGGTGATCCTGCTAATGAGTACGACGAACGTGCTGCTAAGGAAGCACAGATGGCGACAGATAAGGCGAACAAGGAACGCGAAGAGTACATGGGTAAGCTCAAAGCCTCTACCGATGCAATTCTGAATGCTGCTGGTGGCACTAATAACCCGCAGATGGTAAACCTCACTGTGGAGGCGCTTAAGAACGCAGCGTGTCAGCTCGAAGCAAGTACTCCGCAAGGATCGCAACACGGTACGCAACACACCAATCTCTAATGCTCAGTATTACAGCCCCGAAGGATAGCTACATCGAACTCTTCATGTCTCTGCTTAAAGATCAAGAGACACCGAGTGAGTACGACTTCTGGGCTGCTGTGTGGACTATTGGCGCGGTGGTAGGTCGATCATGTTATATCGACAGACCCCGCGCTCCTATTTATTTTAATTGGTACATTGTCGTCTGTGCTGAGAGCGGTATGACACGTAAGTCAACCGTGATTAACTTCGCATATGACATGATACAAGGCTGTCTCCCTGAATATGCATCAACATTACAGACGAAAACGACACCTGAGAAACTGTGGGCGCTAATGTCCAATCAGAGTGGCAAGTACGGTAAGAGCCATGTGGTTATTAACATCTCAGAAATGGTCACCTTCTTTGGAAAGGAAGGTTACAGTATGGGAATGCCCATCATGCTTACGGACCTTTATGATTGCCCCGACAGACGTGAAGGAGGCGGATCACTTAATTATGGAACACTCCCTCTTGTTAACCCCTTTATCACCTTCATCGCCGGTAGCACTCCAAGTTGGTTATCACGAGCCATTAACCCTGATGTCATTGAAGGGGGATTTACTTCGCGAACAATCTTTATATCGAGTGAGCAACGGAAGAAACTAATATTCTGGCCTGATAGATTACAGTCACCTAATAAGCAGGCAGCGAAGGAGTACTTAAATGCAATCCGCGATCACGCCGCACGCATTGAGACAATACAGCCTGATGAAGAGGCGAAAGCATTTCTTACTAAATGGTACAGCAGTCGCCAGTTTAATCATGAGAGTTATCTCCGCTCATTCGAGAGCAGAGAAGATAGCCACATTCTTCGACTTGCAGGGACGCTCGCCCTCTCTCAACTCAAATCAAATATTGGGATTAGCGAAGTCGAACTGGCGCTTTATGCTATATCACGGGCAAAAAAGTCTGGTCGTCAAATCTTCAAACAAGCCGTATTTGATCTTAAACTTACAAACGGGCTTGATAAAATACGTGAAACACTCTTGAAGCGTGGGCTTAATGGAGTGAAGAACCACGAACTACAGATGTCGAGTAAGTGGTTTCTATCATCGCTAGAGTATAATAGTATAATGGAGATCCTCACTGATATGGGCGCAGTGAGGCAGTACACAGTGCCTAGCCGCAATGGCAAAGGTCGCCCCGTTAAGTTCTTCATGGCTACAACGAAGATACTTAACCCACAGACATGGACCGAAATAAAAGAACGAAGCGGCATGTCTAACGAGGCTGTGGACGAGCCTTCTGTCCAGCAGCCCGAGCATCCCCCTGTATTACCTTCGCCAAATTCTCAGGTGTTAATTCCCCGTACCTCTCAGCAAACTTCAGACCAGATGGAGAAGTCACAACATTCTTCCATTGATCTTCATATATCGTATATAGGCGTCGATCCAAAGCGTTTACCTTCTTAGCTTGTTCTTGTGCCATCTTGAAACGAGTAAGAGGCGAGTCGTTTTTATTAGGATTAGGTCCGATCGTTAGAGACTCATGTCTTGCACGCTCCACTCGACGTTGATCCTCTAACATCTTATAGGGACCAGCGAATAGCCCCATATGTAGTTGAGCCATAATAGCGCGAACATCCACATCCTCAACAGGTGCTCCAACCATTGCACCGGGTAATGCTCCAGTCTTCTCTGTATTGTTGATGCGAGCATTCGGCTGTACTACGCGACGCACTCCCGGTTCAGCAGACATCTGCTTCTCTATAATCTTGAGCACCGCCATGTTATGTTGGAGCTTCTCCGTGATTGGAGTGTAGATGAATGTACGATTGACATCAGGCCAGATGTAGTTGTGGAAGGGGACTTTCTGTATCTGTGCGACACCGAGTTTCTTCACTCCCTCAGTAACGCCCTCCATCACTGTCTTACCCTGATGTTCAGCGGTGACGAGGCCGTAGTTAGCAGCTTCAAGCATACTACCGAGAACCGTACCACCGAGAGCAGTGATCGCATCATAGTATGCATGAGGAATGCGAGACTGTGGAGACATCTTATCTGAGTTAGCTCCACCGAAACTGACATCACGTATCTCACGGACGGCTGAACCACCGGAGATTAATTTGGACGGTTCAAGTTTCTTCCCACCTAGACCGGCGACAGACTGTATCAATGGCGGTACGGCGAGGCCAAACGTTTGCTCTGCTGCCTGCGCCATGTCTTCTTTAAGAGAGGGAGGAACAACAATCCCCTCACTCGGCAACACACCCAACGCCCGCGCTCCATGAATGATAGGAAGAATGAACATCATCGCTTCTGGAGGCATTCTGTGTAGATCGTACTCTTGTTCAGGTGTGCCTACTGGAATAGGAACACCGACAGACCGCATTGCCCAACGGAAGAAGTTAGGAACTGGAATATTCTGTGTCCGCTTCTCATTAGGTAGTTGGTTATAGAACCAATCACTCGCTTCCTTATCGCGAGAGATCATGTAGTAGCCCCAGGAAGCAGCAACACCGAAGGATATCATACGTGTTGCGTTCTCTATTCTATCTGCATTCGTACCATTGAAGAGACGCTGCTTCATATAGCGCATTGACTGGATGAAGGTGTTAGACCACGGGACCATTGAGGTGAACCCTTGGACCCAACGTGATCCAGAGATACGCCTCATATCACCACCGATCATGGCAGCTTGATCGGCAATGAACTTCTCATTCATATAAGCCGCCATCTGTCGTCCTTTAGCTATCTCCTTTCTATATATCTTAGTGTTCTGCGACATAGCCATCATCTTAGGCACGTCTGCGAAGATGTTAAGGAGATCGATATACGTATTAGCTACTGATCTCAGAAACGGCCGCTTCTTAACAACAGCGTCGATTTCATTCAGTCGCGCTAGTAGATCATCACTACGACTAGAAACGTGACCAACTCTAGCCTGTTTGATTAGGTTGTTATAGGTGGCATCATAGGCTTTAGACATAGCAGTCGTAGCATTTAATAATGCTTGCCGTCCTCCCACCATGTTAGCGATGGAGCTAATAGTCCCGCTATTCATTGAGAGATCAGCTTCCCACTTCTTAGCGAGTTGACCTAGTACTAGTTCTACAGACAAGGCTCTCGCAGCAGTGAAGGGCATAGCTAGTGTGAGGTTATACGGTATATCAATTCCCGCACCTAATGCACTGAAGATGCGAGTGAGTGGATGCCCGACACCAAATGTATTAGCTGCGAGTCTGCTCATGGGTCCATAAGCCATGTGACTATGGCGAGCGAGACCACCAATGATAACGTCGAAAGGCACACTGACAGCACGAACGAAGTCTGGATTAAGGAAGCCGGTGATGAATGCCTGCACCACCTTACGTGCTTGGTTCATGATAGGCACAACGACAGCAGGGGCAAACTTCAATGCCTCATGTATAGCTCGCTCATTATGACGGACGAGGTAGAGTGAACCATTATCAGTACGATAGGTGTAGTAGAAAGCCGGTCCCTTCTTATTATTAACCTTGCGTTCAATCTCCTGAAGTTTAATGGTAGTTATATCCTTCTCTTTAATCTTCTCAACGATCTGTAGCTGACGTGGGTTATAGTTTTTAGATCCGAGAACCATCTCCGTATACTGACGGCGTGCATTATTATGTGCGACTGCCTGACGAACACGGAGGTCTACGTGACGAAGCTCTGACCACGGATTACGCGGGTTATTAGTGCGAGGATGTGGTACGTCAAACCGACCGGGATTAGTGTAGATAGATTTCTCATTCGGTGTTTGATAACCTCTACGAGAGATAGCACGATTAGCCATACGATAGAGGCCGAGGACAGCTTCAGGATTTGAGTTGAGGATATGCCCCTCAGTAGTCTGCATCATCCTCGTACCAGCACGCTGAAACCAATTCTTCTGTGCTAGTGGGTTTTCAGTTAGATGATAATTCCCCATACGAGTTGATAGTTTAAGCCGTTGTCCCTCTGCTGCACTTAGCACACCATTCTGCACAGCGAAGTCAAACGGATCATCATAGAGACGGTGAAACTGCTGCTCAACTGCACGGATGCGTGGGTCTTGTCTCGACTGTGCAAGCCTTCCCGCTACCGTTGCCCTATCTTCATTCATCATAGAGTAGCGGAGATTAGGATCGCTATCCGCTATACGTGCTTGATGCTCTAATCTACGTGCGTCAAATTCATCAGTGAGTTCTTGAATACGTTGAGGAGTTGATCTCCCTCTTGGTCCTGTCGCTTTATTCAACGCATTCTGTGCCTCTATCATTAAGTCATTCGATTTAGCTAGAGCATCCACATCACCACGAATGCGATCTGCATCTATAGAGTGCTGAATAAACTTTGCTTGAAAGGCTGGGTCTTCTCTTACAAATCGCTCAACAATAGGAGAGACTTTCATACTATCCCAAGCACGATGATCCGCAGTCGCATTATTCCCTGCGTTCATTCGCATCTCAGTCATAAAGGACTCTATCTCATCCCCTGTAAGTCCTTGCTCTTTTGCCACCACTCTAAATGGCTCGACATCACTACCAGCTCTAGCAGCACCCATCTTAAGTTTACTGACAGTAGGATAAGCAGCGTCAGACATCGCTTGTGTAGTCGGTCCTGCTGACGGGACGTTACGAAGACGACGCGCACCTAATAGAGTGGCAAAGAAACCCGCAGCCCCGACAACCGAACCAGTATTCGATCCATCATCTTTAGTCTGATTTAATAGGTCATGTTTAACTGCATCCGCCGCTGTCCTCGTTTCCGCTTTTTCCGCATAGATGTTTTTAGCAGCTTCAATTGAGTCGACCACAAAGGATGGATCACCTTTATATGCCCTAACTCCTTGATCGACTGCTTCTGGGATTGCAATATTTGCTCCAATTCTTGCTGCCGCTCCTCCTGCTGTAGTTCCTTTGGGGAGAAAGGTAACAGGAGTTGTAAATTCGAGAGCATTTGTTGCAACCTTCCCTGCTGTCTTACCCGCGACCTTACTCACACCACTAGCAATAGGACCAAGCACCTGTTCACCGGGTACAGGGATTAACGCTCCACCAGCAATATTCATTAAAGTATCAGCTTGCGTCTTCTCACCCGGAAGTCGCTCATCACCAAAGAACTCATTCGTCTTCTGTCCCCACTTGCGAGCGAAAGCCATTCCCTGTCTGTAGAATGGAGTCGTGTCTTCATAATATTTCTTAGAGTGCTTCTGTATATGTTCAAATCGCTTATTCACCTCTTCAGGTGTATAGTCTGGCCTCGTTCGCTGTATATGTTCAAATACCTGTTGATCGTATTGCTTGAGTTTCTCTGCTCCACCATCAGGATCGAGTAGTGTCTGTGCGAAATCTTTTGGCTTATGTTCAGTATCAGCGATGCGTCGATCCCATAGATACTCCGCACCCGCACGGCCTAATCCATATAAGCCAGCAAACGATCCGGGTGTATCTGCGAGGCCGATAGCACCTTGTCGAAGTATGAACTTACCCCAACCAGTATCCGGTCCCTCAACCTCACCCGTATCTTTACCTTCTTTATCGTAGATGATTTTCTTTTCAGCCATGATTATAAATCATATGGATCGGTGGTTGATGTAATAGGAACACCTTCAGGCCCGCGAGAAGACATTGGACGTATAGGCATCTGTCCAAGCGGTACGACTTTAGTGATACCATGAAGAGTTATTCTCTGATGCGTCTTACCGATATCTTCACCGGGCTTGAGAATAGCAGCGTTCTCTGCTTCTCTCTCAGACATCGTTCCCTTCGGCCAAATGATATCTTTACTAATAGCAGCTAACCGATCTTTGAAGTTCTGACCAGCTTGCGTAATCCTCTCCCTCTGTACACCACGGTTCTTCTCAGCAATATCCTCATGTGATGCACGGTTTCTAGTGCCCTCACGTTCGCGCGACTTCTGATCGCTCTCATGCAACATGAGGCGGTTCTTAATCTCCTCTCTCAATTGCTGACCTTTAGCTGCATCTTGATAATATAACTCAGCCCAAGAGCCAGGATCACGTTGCGGACCCATCGCCTTAACAAGTGCGAGTGGATCAAAGCTACTATCCGCCATCGTAAATCTCCTTACGGAACGTTCGCGAACGAACCTTGATTACCGCGCAGACGTTGCTGATCGCTAATGGCTCCCCAAAGACTACCACCTTGATCGTTAAAGTATGGAGAGGAGTTCTTTGTAAGTCCCTGAAGAGCCATACCAGTAGCGCCAACAGCATTAGCTAATCCATACATGGGAGGAACGAACGGCATCCGTCCTCCCTCCATCATTGCAGCTTTAACCGCCATCTCACCACTATTAGCCGATCCCTTCATCGCACTAGCAGTCTGTCCGCTATCGATCGGTACTGGAGAGAACGATACATCTGGCATTGCAGAGCCACGAGTAGCGAATAGATTATACAGATTAGCCTTCATCTTCTGGTCTTGATCTTCAAGTTGCGGAGCCATCTGCATCCCCTGCAATAATGCCTGAGATGCCATATTCCCCTGTTCTTGAGATCTAGCTCTACCAATCTCGCTCATTATCTTAGAGGGATTAGCGCCAGTACGTAGTGACTGCCGCGCCCCTACTTTAAGCGTATCATCAAACGCACGATTAGACGCAGTACTTTGAGCACTCTGTAATAGATGCCCAATTTCAGAAGCAGTCGGAGTCGATGACCGTCCCATTTCATCGAAGAGAGCACGCGCTTTATCACGCTCCGTAGCCTGCTGTGCGACATTGGCTTGTACCTGTCTCCTCTTCATTGCGGCATCACCGAACGACTGCATCTGTTCGTTCGTCTGCCTATTCATCAGCGCCTGTTTCTGCGCTGTAGGTGTAGTTCTCCAACCTAATCCCGGCGTGAACTTAGTCTGCGTCCCCTCGATATCCGTCATACCGAGGTCTTGTTTCTGCTCAATGCGGTGAGCTTCAATCCGCGCTTGAGTACGCTCTCTCTCGCGCTGATAGTAGTTCATCAACGCGATAGAGTAGTTCGTATTAGCAGCATACTTCTGAGCATCTGCTTGGATAAAAGCACCAGCAATGCTACCGACTGCTCCTAATGCTCCGCCCATCATTTCCATCCTTGCGTTCCTTTATACGTATAAGGAATTAGAACGCTCCGACAGAACCAGCAGTGCGCTTGCGTTCCTCTTCGGACATTGCATCTTGCAGTGCAGTCGCCCCGGTGTTGACAGCACCTTGAGCCTTACCACCTTTAGCAATGAGAGCTTCAGGATCGAAGAACTCAGTCTCACCAAAGGCATTACGCAACTTACCCTCAAGACCAGACGTGAAGGTATTCGCTCCCGTCTTGATCTGTCCTGCCCACGAACTTGGGTCATACGTATCCCCGAAGTCCCAATTGGTAATGCCTTGACGTGCCTTCTTATCAATGTCCTTAAGACCAGTACGACCAGTCTCAAGAACACCTAGACCAGTTGTATTAGCGCGTTCGATGGCACCAGCTTTCTGTCCAGCAAGCGCACGATTAGCTGTATTATAACCAACGTCATTCAACGTACCACGGGACTTCGCTCTATTAAGATACTCACCAGCTTCACCGAACTGTTCGTTGATGATGTTCTGGATCAACGCATCATCCGCAGTGTCAGGGATATATGTGTTCTCAAATCCCAGAGGCACTTCGCTCTCATAACCTTTCGTCAGCTTATTCCGCTGACCTGTTCGCGTCTCACCAAGCACGTTCTCAAACAAGTCATTCCCGAAGTAGCTACCCGGATTTGGATCGAGTTCAGGGACGACTCCTTTGGCTTTTTGTAGAGCGGTTTCATAAGAGTTAAGTATCCCATAATCATCATTGATCCCAAGATTACGCAGACGAGAAGAACCGTAATTCTGGGCATTCGCATAGGCACCACCGAGGCGTGATTGGAATGCAGTCTTATCAGCTTCAAGTTTCGTAGCCGCACGCTTCTCTTCAGCGATACGGTTAGTCTCAGCTATCTCATTGCGGTGATCTTCTAGTGCCTGTTGTGCCCTCGCTTCTGCCGCAGGATCAGGAGCGGGAGGAGGTGATGGTGCATTACCACCGCAGTTTAGAACACCACTATCGTCATCACTATAATCAGTACTATCAGGACGAGGAGTATCTCTATTAAACGTCGTGTCTTCGTCTCCGATATGTCTCTCCGATTGTTCATCATCTTTACGACGAACTTGATCGATCATCCATGCTGGCAGCATTGTTTATGTCCTTTACAAAGTAGACGCCCGCCTCTCTGAAGCCGAGCTTTTGTGACATCTTAGCGAACAGACGAACTTGCTTGTCGGAGTGTTTGTCTTTGATGATGTCAATTACGAACCTCACCGCACCTCGTAACGCACCCCACTGCAAGAACTGTTTAACCAGCAGGAAGGCAACCGGACTTCCTCTGTACGGTTTGTCAACATACCACACATTACTAACGGCCATCTTATCTGAAGAGATGTAGAACGCTGAGAGTGATCCGATGAAGAAGCCAACGGGTACACTATCACGATAGGCCGCCCATCCATTATACGTCATCCTCTCAGGATCGGCCATCTTATAAGTAGCATGTCTCAGTATCGCATCCATAGAGAAGTCGAGATGTGGCTGTAGCTCCATGTGAGCTTTACGAAAGAGAGGCTCTAATACGTATAAGTCTTCGCTAGTAAGCATCTCTCTAATATCATACCACGATCCAGCCTTCTTAAGTCGCTCTAATCTACGTTGTTTATGAGTGACGATTTCAGCGTGCATCTGCATAAGTTGCCTCTAGTGTTTCAATGCGTTCCATCGCTTCCTGTAATGCCTTAGTGAGAGCAGCAATAACCACCATTGGATTTGGCGACTGTAATACCTTAGCCTGATCCTTCCTCCCGGTTGCTGCACCCTCGACTAGTGTATCCTGTAACTCATGTGCAGCAAAGCCCCATCGCTCAATACCATCAGCTTCGACAAACGGTTTCCCTGTGTTCTTCGCAGTCTCCGCTAGATGAGACGGTGTGTATTCACGGTGTTGGTAACTGACAGGTTTAAGCGCCTTCACACGATCCCACATTGACGGGAGTGGACGGATATCCTTCTTTGTACGATAGTCACTGACTGCAATAGCTCCGACATAAGTGTTGTTGATATAGAAGCCACCACCCGGCCAGTTGATTGCAAAGACATACGATCCCCAACTGCCACCAGTATTACAACGATAACCCGATCCGGTCCACACTGTCGGAGCAGAGAACTCTGTGTCTGTTCTGACTGATGGACACTGGAAATTTAGAGTATGATCTCCGTAAACTATAATACGCGCGCAGTAATCCTCAGCTTCGTGCCCCGGAACCTTCATATCAATGTGATAGATGCCTTCAATAGAATAGAAGGAAGGAGAGCTACCATTTGTGATAAAGTTAGAAGGACTAAAGTCATTCGTTCCCCATAGACGACCAGCATAAGAGTAGAGATGTCCATGAGGGAATATGTAATTACCCCCATCCCACTGTATATAATGTCCTTGTGGTGACATGTATAACACGCCACCTTTCACCCATGCATTACCAGAGCAATCAATACCGGGAGTGTAAAGTGTGGAGTCAACTTGTAGAGTCCCAAAGATACGCGATCCACCATTCCAAAACTGCGCATAGTGTGCTGCACCATTTGCATATTGTATGAAGACCGAACCACCAGCATATCCTCTAACTGCTACGTTAGCACCATCACCATACAGACCAGTCGTAACCGCACTACCAACAGCAACCGAGCCTGATGTACGAAGATTACCATTAACAATAGCATCGCTTGCAAATGTTGCTACTCCATTCGCTCCATTAAAACTGAGCATATTACCTGCACCAGTCGAATAGAGACGGAAGTTATCTGTATTGGCTTCTGTGCCTAGAAAAAACCTATCAACTATTCCTGATGTATTAAACCAGCTACCAGCACCGGGACCATTGACTGTCCAATGACTATTTCCTACAAGATTAAGCGGTCCTTGCATCGTGTCGCCAGCAAGACTAACCTTCAAAGCATCTTGTGTATCAACATAAGACTTATCAGGCTTGTTAATGAGTGATGCGTTAATTACACCGATCTGAGTATCTACATAACCTTTATGTGCTGCATCTGTAGCGACAGTTGGATTAGCAGCAGGCAATGTAAGGTTACCTGTCATCACCGCAGCAGCACCACCAGCTTTAGCAACCTTCTCAGTATCGAGTTCGTTAATAGCTGCTTGTACGTTCGTTGCTGAGATACCGCCAGCAGGAGTATTAGGAAGCGTGCCAGAGTTGACAGCCGTGACCAGTGTCCACGTTGCGTTGCTCCCCTTGCGACCGTAGATGCCACCATCAACTGGCGCTTCAGGGATGATCCCTTGCGGTCCTGTAGGGCCAGCAGGACCATTCGGACCTACCTCGCCTTGTGGACCCTGAACACCCATTGGTCCGATCTCACCCTGCGGACCTCTCACACCACTTACTGCAATCCACCAATCACTATGTGTCCCACTACCAGCAACAACTTCCACATTGACTGTTAAAACTGCACCAGTGTAATCGACAACCGCTCCATACATGTAATCAACAGTGGGATTAGCACTGCTGGCGATTGTCAGTTTTGCACCTGGAGCAAAGACGCGACCACTCTGTGTAGCGAATGTCTTAACTCCTAATCCGATAGTGACAGCACTGTTCGATGTACCCATTAGAGACTGAATGAAGTCAACACCCATCCAATATGTAGGATGTGCGATGCGATCTTCTTCAAATGTAGCAGGAGCTTTCGCGCTAGTATGCTTAAAGAAGCATTCATACGCCTCTGCACCTACGATATCTACAACGCGATCACCAATATCATATTCGACGCTATTCTTCCACACACCTTTAAGACTCGTAGACCCCGACATTAGATACATAATGCCGTCGATGGTCTTCAGGTTGCGCTCATAGTATGTATGCCACGCTGGAAAGTCGAACGTGGGTACTTCAAGATCAAAATACGTTGTATACTCTTTAACTGGTCCGATGCTCATCGATCTCTTCCTACTATTTTGTATCCGAAGATAAAGGCTGAGAAACGGAGAGGCTCGACAGTCGCGCCATATACACGGAGCTTAAATAACTTCCCCCTAGCAACGAATGGGAGTGGTCGTTGTCTTATAGCTAGACGACCAGCACCGAATGATTGTTTATGAACACCAAAGCCACCCTCATCACCACCAATCATATCCATCTTCAATAGCGGAGTACGTTCACCAGAGAGTTTGTGTCTGTAATAGTAGTCAATATACATCTCAACAGTAAACCGATCAGTACCTTTAGCATCTACGTTGATGAATTTAAGTACCTTCGTCATATCCCTCTTATCGAAGTCAGCCCACGGGAACTCGATATCGAAGTTAATAGGAACACCTTTGTATATAGCCCAATTATCAGGGAAATTCTCCCTCTCTGCCTCAAACGTAATGCCAGCAGAAGTCGTATTTTTCTTCTGACATGTGTACACTTCATTAGTCAGTGTATCTCGGACCTTCTCTCCATCAATGTAGAGAGTGCTATTAGCAAACACCTTATCATAGAGACCAGTATAGTCAGCATGAATAGGATCGTAGCGATTACCCATTCTCCAGATGCGTTGTTTATCTGCGAGGAAGACACGACCGTATAGTGACGTTGTACCGGCTCTGAAATTCCACCCTCTATAGCGTGACCATGCCTTGATCTTTAGGTTCTTATTATACGTAAGTGCATACGCTGTAGTCTCCGTCCTCTTACGAATAATATCTACCGCTATTCCACCAAAGTTGAGCGGCTCTACAACAGTGCCACTAAGACGGAAGGCGATTAAATCTTGATTAAGTACTGTCTCTACAGTACATTCAGAAGGTATTCCTGGCGTATTACTTACATCTATACCAGATAGGTCTACACCAGCTAATGAGAACTTATCTCCTTCAACCATCCCATGATTAGGCGTGTTTAAGACAGCTCGATTAGTCCCAACGTCTTGAAATAGATAATAGATCGGATCATTCGGCAGTCGTACATTTACGTCATCGTGATTAGGTACAAAGAGGACATATCGGTTATCATGCGTACTGTAGACACTAAAGATATCACGCTCTAATGTCTTAGCTGTGAGACGACTGATATTCTGCTGTATCATCGGTGCGATAAACTCGCTCATCCTCGACGGGATAATGGAGTTATCGAACTGTGACTTCGCAAACGAAGGTACACCGATCGGATCAGCCATCACTAAGTCGAAACCAAGAAAGACCATAGACTTATGTGCAATAGCTCCATGACGCGCTACACTATCCGTAACTTCCGGTCGATGTGTTCCACCGTCGAATATGCCGAGTTCGACCATTGCTACTGTATCGTCGAAAGCTACAGCAAGGAAGTTTCTGAACTTGTTAATCCCTCGTATAAAGAGGGAGGAGCTGTTCGTGTTGTTGAGTTCTATACCGACACCATCATTAGGCGCAGGACCACCTTCCCACGTACCTGAGGAGTTTGTATTGCTTATATGTACTTTATATGGATATAAAGGATCACCTGCCATGATTAGCCATTTATCAATGGCACACACATAGCGACAGACAGGGACGTTAATCGTACTATAAGAATCACCGGGATCAGCCAGATACGTACAGTTTGGAGTTTTACTAAAGTCCACTAATACTGGCTTATCGATACCGTTGACGATGATAAGCTGACCCTTAAAAATAGCAGATGAAGCGTAGTCGATATTAGACCACCCCGGCCCCGGTGTCGGAATATCAGGAAGGACGAATGCTTTAGAATGATCCCATATACGTGTGATCTGCATTGCTGCGTTGATCTTAACTATCTCTCCTAAACTATCTACAGCTACAATGTGATCGCTGAAGTATACAATCTCAACAATATCTCCAGCTAGATAGTGCGTGTCTTTCCTAATCGACTTTGCACCAGCATCTGAACTCGCAGTGGTAGCCTTTGAAGTCATTACAAGATGAAAGCGACTCGCACTCTCAACACGGACACCGAATGTCTTACCTATAATCTCCTCGCTCTTAAGTCCGAGCATATTAGTCCAGCCGGCGAGGAATGTAAGGTGATCCCCATTACTCATACCATGAGATGCATAATCACAGACGAGTGTTCGCTGATCCGCCGTCCACGTTATCGTAAATGTAGCCGTCCCTGTTAATATAGATCCTCGCCGTAAGTCTGCGAATAGCTCTGTGCCCCATCGAACTGAAAGGGTGTTATCAACGCCTCTATGAATGTTATCCAGAACTGGTTGAAATGATGCAGACAAGTTAAGATCATCATCAACGACATTTAAGCCTCCACCAAAGTCTCTAAGAATGGTCGATTTGGTTTGCGCCATTAATTAGTCATCCAACTAGTGAAAGGAGACATAGCTGGAGCACCGAATGGTATCGGTCCCCTATTCATCGCCTCTCTTAGTTGTGCCTCTCTCTTCGCAGTAGCTTCCATGAACTTCTTCACTGCATTAGGAGAGTCCTCATCATCAGCGAGATAATTGAAGGCAGTCGCGCAGACTAGTAAGTCATCATCGAGAAAGACTTCATCATTAGGGGCGAAATCTTTTGGCTTCGTTCTATACGATACCGTGACGTAGCCAGTAGTGTTTTCAGGAACGATCTTGAATATCTGACTATCCGGTACTGTATCGTAGAACATACGATAGTTGCCCCCATTCACATGAGAAGGGAACGCGGGGAGAGGTGTGTTCTCTGATTGATACCAGATACTCCTGATATCATCTGCTCTCTTAATCTTATCACGGAGGTCGGTTGTCACCCTCCCGTCTACACCATTAAGGATAAACTGAGCACGATTAGTCGTATACCGCGGCCACCAATAGTGATCGAAGAATATATTAAACTGCCGCTGTAAAATAGCAGCAATTACATCCTCAGAATATTGCTGAACACTAATCCCAGGCTCTTGTCTCAACTCTACCAGAGTCTTACGAATAAGCTCCGAAAACGTCGTCATCACTACCTCCAAGAGTAATGGGATCGCTTATACGTATAAACGACCCCATCACACATTAACCAGCGTAGTGAGCGATACCATAGAGTTCAGTGAGATCAGCGAGGCCAATGATAGAGAATGTCTTCACGTTGTTGGAGGCAGACGTGAAGTCAACGCTACCACGAGGATCACTGCTACCAGCAGTCTGCGGTACGGTGTTAGATGCACCGTAGACAGCAGTACCCGGAGTGGCACTTACACCATCTTCGAGCCAGTTCTGCACTGCAACCGTTCGATACGGCACACCGAGAACATCAGTATAACCGATGTTCACCGTTGTAGCTGCACCGTTAGGAGCAGTCCACGTCAAGAGATCGAGACTGCGATAAATCTTCAGTGAGTTAACCGCAGTCGCACCGTTAAGTGTCAGCGTCTCACGAATAGGCTGTCCCATGTAATCACGACCTTGGATCGTGACCACATTAGCAGCCGTTGCGAGTGATACGAAGGAAAGCTGACGACCAAAGGGACCGAGTTTAGTACGGTAGTCAGCAACGAAGACGTTACTAGAACCAGCTACCGCCCAATTGCCCGCAGCGAGAATACCGTTCGCACTGAGGGTAGGAACGGCACCATAGTCAGCTCGATACTCACCAGTCACATAGTCAATGTCCGCGCTGAATTGAGCATCAGGCACGTACATATTTACTTGCTGGTTCCACGTATCGAAATGCTGAGAGTTTACACCTTGAGCCATCAGTTGTCTCCTTTCTTCTTAGTAGGAAGAGGTCGCTGAATGGCCCCGACTACATCGCTAGTCTCTAGATCGATGAGTTCAACATATTCGGGATCACCAACGAGACGCTCTACCTCTGCACGGGTTCTCACGCGGATAGAGTGGCCTTTCGGAAACTTGAGGATATAGCTAGAAGGCTCCTCAATCTCCTTATATTCAAACGTGCGCTTCTCTTTATTATACTCAGCGACTCGACGCTTATAAACCCCACCCTCTTCGACTGTAAACTTCGGTACGGGTTTATCGGTCTTGAGTTGTACTGCTTGTGCCATCTATCTCACTCATTAATGAGAACAGCGTGCGTCCGGTAAGCCTTCCAGAGACAGAACTGTCCTTGCCAAACAACTCGGCTACCGTTTGCATCCACATTCCACGGTGCCGTAAGGTCTTTCACCTTCATGTTCACATGTTTAAGAACGTGAAGGCGTAGATACTTTGAGTTGATGAAGTAGATCTTATTCACAGGGCAGTCTTCATCATACATCATCGGAACGCCTTGATGACTGATCCCCTTAAAGCCGAGGTCCATCATCTTCTTCCCACCATTGCTCTCACTAAGGTTAATCATAACCTTATCTCTGACAGCAGCGCGGTAGATACGATAGAGATTACGCCCGCACAACATGATGTCGGGCTTCTCACCTTTTACAGTGAGGTCCATAAGCACGTCATCGAGAGCTTCTTCAATGTTCGTACTATCGATGCCACCAACATTGAAGTCATAGGACGAAGTGCGCCACTGTGGCTCAGAAGCGCGCGACAGACCACCGAGTGAACCAGTTGTGGGATCATCGGGGATCAAAGACGCAAGACCGAGTGGATCAGTACCACCACCCGCTGCGTAGAGATAAGCAGAGAACTGCTCCTTAATCGACTCCTCAAGCACTTCCATCTTCGCCTTCATCAGCTTGAAGATTTGTGCTCGTCCTTTGTTCTCATCCTCTTCCTGCTCGCTGATGATAACCGTACCAGCGAAACGTGACCAACCATAACGAACAGTCGTAAACTCGTTCGTCTGATTGACCGGGAGAGTCTGGTAGTACTCATAAGTCCCTACGTTGGGATTACGGCCTACCGTGAGAGGATTAGTGATTTCCCAACCGCCATCTTCATACTCGACGCGATTGGTAGCCATCGCCCACGCTACGAAAGCGTTGGATTTAACAGCAGCCATAATCAACTTCCCACGCGACTTAGTGAGAGTTGAGTTGAGAACCGTTGCTAGTGTTGACATTAGCCTTGGTATCCTGACTCTGCGAGTGCTTCGTCAATGATCGAAGCGTAAGATCGATCAGGAGAAGACACCTCTGTTTTCCGTTCTGTCATCCCGTTACTTGGCGCACGGCCATTAACAATAGGACGACGACGAGATGCTGTCTGTTGCTGCGGCTGACCACGCTGCATCACCTGAGCAAGCTGCGGGCCTAGTGGACTATTGAAATCAAGTCCATTCCGTAGCGCAAACTCGCGTACTCTAAAGTAAGCCTCAGTCTCGTGAAGCCCCTGTGTACGCATTAAGTTCGCGATAGCATCCTGATGCGGATCAGCGTCAGGGTATTTAGACAGGAATGTATTATAACGTGTCTGAACTGCTGAAGTGACTCGTTCGTTCTCTGCTCGCTCTTTATTGATCTTGTCTAGAGGAGCTAAACGTTCATCCAGCAACTTCTTAATCGCATCGGTCTGAACAGCACCTATGTTCGATCCGAGTAATTTATTTAAGTCTACTCCTTTAGCCTGCGCTTCAGCTAGAACAATCTGCACAAGCTGCGACGGATTATTCTTGAAAAGCGCCATCATGTCAAGGGCAGCGGCCGTCTCATCGTTGTTTAGGCCGAGTTTTGCCGGTGCCCCATTAAGGAAGTTCGCCTCACTCACCTGTGCCTTAAACTGCTGCAACTCACGTTCTTTAGCATCCAATAGACCGCGATATCTTCTATTCTGTTCGTCAAGTCTACGACCACGACCAGCAGGGGCTACTATATTGCCCCGTGCGTCTACAACATTACCAGCTTGGTCATACCTAACTTGACCTTCATCCTGCTGGCGTAATTCAGTTGGGTCTTGCTGTTGTTGTGAGTGTCGTGGTTCAGCTTCTACTTCTTCACCACCTTCAACACCAGAAAACTCATCACCACCTGTATCTTCTGCAAGTCCAGGTACTTCATCAAGCATTCCGTCTTCTACGTCACTGTTGAGGGATTCCCTGCGGGGCGCCATTTTGCTGTCCTCTAGCTATACTAGGTTGCTTCGGAGTCGCACTTTCATTGTGTATCTCCGTAACTCTATTCTGTTGGCCTTGTTGTACCCTCATCATAATCTCTTCCATCGCCTGTCTGATGGGTACACCTTTAGCCATAGCTGCTCCAAGAGCTTGTTTAGCTTGTGGAGGTAGTTGGTTTATCTGTTGTTCGACTTCGGCTAGTTGATCTCCACCGGGCTGTTGCTGTCCGCCTTCCTCCGGGGCCAACTGTTTCTCGATAGACGCTCTAATTAATCCCCAATCCTCCTCTGTTATAACTACCTCATCAAAGGCTCTCTCAAACACTTTCATCATTACAAGTATCGATGCAGGTACTGCCTTGCCGAATTGACCGAGTACCTGTCCGATTTGAACTGCCTCTTCCTTTTTAGTACGTGCTGTAGGCTTGAGTGCCGATCCACCAACCATTCTCAATGATATCTTAGAATGGAAGTCTTGAGGGGTCATTGGCGTGAGCATTGACCACACTTCAGCACTCTTCGGTTCTACAAGCACTGATACCATCTCAGCAGGCATCTTAGATACGCAGAGTTCTAAGAGGATCGCACCGATGTTACCAATGAACTCTTCAATCTGATCTATCTTCTCATCAAGGCGTGTCTGCGTCTGGCTTTCATACGACTCGATAGCTTTATTAGTCGTATTGGTTTTATACTCGACACCTCTCATTACGTTCGTGACTGATGACACACGATCAATTGCCTGTAGATAAGGCTGTGCATCAAACAGTTGCATAAATTGACCAGATGGTGGAGGTACGCTGAAGATAATGTCTTGTATCTTCTTACCGTCAGGCACCTTCACACCAACCGCCCCTCCTTTCTCAGCGCCACTAAGAAAGGCTGAGATGATTGCAGGGTCTTTAATCGAGTCGATATCGTAGAACACATTCTTACGTGCCCATGCTATCGCCCGTCTACGCTCACTAGCGATCTCATTGATCGCATCTTGCTGATCGAGATAATACATCACCTCCGATCTAGCATAATCTCCTTCTGGATCGGTATAAAACTCCAAGCAAACGACGGGGAAGAAGTTGGTGAGATTGTAAGGGTCGTCCCAAACCCAAATGGGCCATGACCAATTCTTATCGTTAAATAGCAGTAGCCTGCGAGTAACTCTGTCGTAGACTCTCCAGACTTTCGTGTACTTCGCTTTTTCATATGTGTCCTCATCATCATATCCGTAGGCGTGACAATCCTTATGGCCGTCTAATAGCGAGAAGTTGTTAATCTCCTCATCATGTCCACCACTCGACTTTGCATTTAGAATATGCGTCGGTGCGTAGATCGACTCCCACTCGTCGTCTTTATCCTCCTTCTTCTTAAAGTAAATAGCCCGTAGCAGTGTCGTCGGTACGAAGTCTGCAATCATCAACCAATTGCAGTCAGTCAAGTCATTATGTGTAGTACCCGGATCACGTAATACGTCCTTTGGATGTCTGAACTTCGCCCACGGTCCAGCAGGACTGAGAACGTTAATCTTGTCCTCTAGCGCCGCCAAACATCCCTCAACTTCCTCAATCTCATGAATATCTTTTGCCTTCGCCAGTCTATCCGCCTCATGTTGTATATCGGCAAGCGTCGCCTCACTGCTATCCTCCTTCTCCGTCCATCCCAACTCCATATAAGCAACGTTCGTCAGTGTACACATGATGATACACTTACGAGCTTTAGGCTTGAGGTTGATACCGGGGGTGACTTTCTTTGCAAATAGCGCATTAACAAGTCGCTCACAGCATGTAGAGAATGCAGCGAGCTTGTCATCTTGTTTATTCGTCGGAGTTAGTTCTACGTCTGGATTTTTAGCGTAGGTAGCGGGAACTAGCGCAGTAGTATTAGCAAAGACTACGTTTTCGGTTTCGATGTGCTCGTCCGAAATTCCCGTACCTTTTCTCGACATGCGCGATACATTAGGGCTATCGCTGATGTTACTATGAGTAACCTGGTCATTATTATAGTACCGAATGCACTCATCCCACGCATCTGCTATCCCTTCATTCTTCAACTTCGCCTTTGCCTGATCGCGTCGGGATTTCCACAATTTCCCCATCTGCTTCGATACAGGGATTTTAGTATCTTCCATCATCTTATAAGATGGTGAATATTTCTCAGCAGCCTTCTCAGGCTTTACTCCACCTTCAACGAGGCTATCTTTAATGGCTTCCATGCCTGCCATTTCTGCATCGGGTTCCATTATGATAACTCGCTCATCTGTTGTTGACGTTCTCTACCGTGACGCCACTTTCTAGCTGCAACGTTTGTAGGCTCACTCTCCATCCACTTCAAGTACTTATATTCCTGATTGTGCCGTGGATCGAGCCTTGCTATCGCGTCTAGCTTCGTGAGCATGTACTTCGTTGTATCCATCGCATGGTCATTGCGATCATTCGGTCTGTCATCACGCTCACCTTTACTATCTTTATCCCAATAGTAGCCACCAACCTCATCAATCCACCAATCTA
>Ga0163161_10000262_pt1 | contig 46409 bp, 34 predicted proteins | sample S45metaG_FD_129847 | JGI IMG/M metagenome (GOLD analysis project Ga0163161, IMG submission 129847) | Switchgrass rhizosphere microbial communities from Kellogg Biological Station, Michigan, USA - S4-5 metaG | ecosystem: Host-associated > Plants > Roots > Rhizosphere > Soil | place: USA... | reverse complement strand
AGCACGACGTGATGCTAATACTCGTCTGCCGTTAGCTGTTGCCATTCTTTCGCGGAAGCCGTGTTTGTTTCTTCTCTTTCTTTGCGAAGGTTGGTATGTTCTTTTCATGACTGTATATTATCTATTGTAAAATTTAAGAGGTGCAAATATAAAGTGATTTCTCTACAAATGCAAGAGTGATTAATTATTATTTTGTTCTATTTAATGCAAATGTAGAAAATCTTTTGAAAAACTCGACTAATAGCATATTTATAATTGACTGTTTGCATGATTTGTTACTGTCCTTCAAACGTTCCTACGGAACGAAAATATAAATGTTTTTCTACCCGCGGCCCGGCAAGATGGGACGAGCCAGATACAAAACGGTTGAAGAGCGCTGCCCCAGAATAGCAGCAACGACAAAACAAATCTGATTGTCCTGAAAATTCTTTTTGTAATCCTGAGCGCAGTCGAAGGCCAAAAAGATTGTAACGAAAAGCAGGATTGACAATAATTTAGCAGGTAATTGATTTATAAAAAAGATTACAAACCCAATGCCGCTTTTAACTTCACATAACCCGTTTTGCTTACCGGTAACCAGATATCAGATTTTAACAGCACCACATAACTATCCTTCTCTTTGAGCTCTATTTTGGTCACCTGTGCTAGATTAATGATATAAGACCGGTGTATACGGATAAACTGACTGGCATCGAGCGTTTGCTCGAAATAGCCCATGGTTTTATTTTTATAGAAAGCACCGTCCACCGTACTTAATTTCACATAATCATCATCAGCCTCTAAATAGTTGATATCGGCAACCGGAATAATTTTGATAACACCATCTTTCTTCACCACTACCCTATTGTTCTGCGCCGGGCTTAAAGCCGCTGCATCTAAAACAGCTTCGGTATTTTCCGGCTGGTTTAATTTGTTGGGCAGTTTTTTAATGGCCGCATCAAATCGTGATTTATCGATCGGCTTAAGCAGGTAATCTACTGCATTCACCTCAAAAGCTTTAATGGCATACTCATCAAAAGCGGTTGTAAAAATTACCGCAGGTTTATCTTCAACGAGTTCGAGCATTTCGAAACCGCTTATTTTTGGCATCTGGATATCCAGAAAGATTAAATCAGGTTTATGTAAGGTAATTGCTTTTAAGCCTTCAAAGCCATCACCACATTCGGCTACAATTTCTATTTCTGCATGATCTGAAAGGTAATATTTTACAATATCTCTCGCTAAAGGCTCATCGTCAATTAGTATTGTTCTGATCATTTTTTTGTGGAATTTTTAGGGTGGTAATATATAAATTATTTGCCTCAATATCGGTTTGTAACAGATGAGTATTCGCAAATAACAGATATAACCTACGTTTAATAGCACTTAAACCAAATCCGGTCCCCCCGGCGGCTTTCATTTCCGGATCAAAAGGATTTTGTACACGGAGCTGCAAAATATTATGCTCTACGGTAACATCTACCTTAATGGTAATCCCTGCCGAGGTATTATAAAGTCCGAATTTAATGGCGTTTTCTACTATGGGCTGTAATAAAGTACCTGGTAAACAAAGATTTAACGTATCTTCCGCCACATTAACTTCGATATTTAGCCGATGGCTAAACCTTACCTTTTCGATATCGAGATACAATTGAATATACTCCATTTCCTCCTCTACCGAAACCCATAATTCGTCATCACGTTTTAAGGTTCCACGAAGAAATGAAGCTAATTTCATAATCATTACCCCTGCTTCTTTTGGGTTAACCATGGTTAATGCAAACACAGAGTTTAAACTGTTAAAAAGAAAATGTGGTTGTAATTGATGTCTCAGTTTATTCAATTCTGCTTCTTTAGCCAGATTTTTAACAGCAGAAAGCCTTTCGTGCGTTTCCGATTGTTCTTCCAATCTATACCAGAGAATATTGGCCAAAGCACACCAGGCCAAACACATAAAAGAAATCAACCCACGGAAAGCAAAAGAGAAATTATAGAAATCTTTATACTCTTTATAATCGGCAAAGATATAAAGTACAGCATATTTCGCAGCGAAAATGATTACAAATGTGAGCGCAAGCGTAATAATGAGCACGTAAAGTATCCGCTCGTTTTTAGGCTGATAATAACCCAACATATTGCTGATCCCAATACAGGCCAGTGCGAGTAAAAAATTATTGATAAAGCTATCTGTTACCGATATCCACCAGGAAAAATTCACCACATAATGCAATCCTACAGCGCACAATACAGTCCATACGATGGCAATGGAAAGGGATATTTTCTGTATTTGTGGAACGGATAAAGGTCTAGTTGTCAAAATGGTTTTGATTAGTTAATGATTTATTGCGGTGTTTTAGTTTTTCCAGATATTGATCAACCGATTTGGGCTCAACAATTTTGGAACTTATTTCTACACCATCGGCGAGTTCTGCAACCTCCGATATCCCACCTACACCTATAAATTTCCATACTACTTTATCTCCCTGGCAATTGTTAAAAGACGGATTAAAATGTACGGCATTCAAATTGGCTTTATCTAAGGCCTGCTTTATACCTTCTGCCAGTATTAAACGCGTTTGCTCATTAAACTGGGGCGCATGCTTCCCCTCACCACAAATTACCTGATAGATACAATTTACTGCAAACCATTTCATAGGCGATGTTTTTTAATAAATGTTTAGAAACTTTTTATCTCTATCCCCCCAAACAAAGCCGTCCCATCTAAAATTAATGTCTTTGTCATTTCTGCCACTGGCGTTAAATGCGATCTTTTGTCTTCTACACTGCCAAATAGGGCAGTTACATTCGATTTGATGGCCCAATTTTGTGGTACAATCAATTTAATCCCACCAAAAACCGCTGTTACATCAAGCGATACCGTTTCAGGGAAATCGGCCTGGGTCATTACGATATCAGCCCCCCCAAATACAGCGGTAATATCACCACCCTGAAAGTTTTTAGAGTAAACGGTCTGGTTACTGCCTCCAAAAACAGCCATTACATCAATAATATCGTTATTATTTGCGGTTTTATCGTTGGTAGCTGTCCCAAAATCAAAATCAGCTTTGTTTTTATATTTATTCTTCCGTCTCTTTCCTAAAAACCCGGTATCTTTTGGTCTGAAGATTAAAAAACCGCCCACAATGACCAAACCCAATCCTAAAGCATATTTAGACAAATCTATATCCAATCCAGGTATATCATTTAATGTATTGTAAACGCCGATCAAAATCAGGATCAACCAGGCTACTCCCTTAAAGTTACGACGGACACCGATAAATACACCAAGTACGATTAAAAAATTAGACCAACTGAATATCCATCTCGGAATATTTAGTCCCATATTGTTCAATAGAAATGCAAATCCGATGATGACTATGAGGAAACCGCTCCAAACCCTTCCTGAGTTTTTAAGCTGGTTGTTACCGTTATTATTTAGATTTTCCATGTGTGTTCATATTAATAATCCAAAAGTATGGTTAAGCACCCGTTCATAACAGAGGTAGCATGCAAAAACTCGGTAAAAAGCGGTAAGTGCCCTTATTTTATCGGTGAAAATTATTTTGTTATTTTGAGGGCATGAAATTTTCCCTATTAATATTTGTTTTTACGATTTCTACTGGCTTATATGCACAGGAAATGAGTAGCCATTATAAGATCTATGATGTAAAAAAACAGAAAAACATTTCGATAGATGATATTATTACTGATATGAATGGAAACGATGTGCTGTTTTTTGGCGAAGACCATAATGATTCCATCGGGCACTATTTAGAAGCAGAGCTATTTAAAAAACTTAGCACGCGATACCCACAAAAAACTGCACTGTCTTTCGAAATGTTTCATACCGATATACAGCCCCAGGTAGATGAATACTTAGCAGGATTAATTTCGGAAAAGAACTTTATTAAAGAAGGAAGGGCCTGGGGGAATTACAAAGACTACAGGCCTTTAGTAGAGTATGCGAAACAGCATCAACTTAAAATAGTTGCGGCCAACGCGGCCACACGTTACAGTAATGCGGTAACCATGGGCGGACTGAAGGTATTGGAAAAATTCCCCAAAACATCATTTAATTTTTTGCCGCCCTTGCCTGTTGATACTGCCCAGGGCAGGTATTATGAAAAATTCACAGAAACTTTAGGCGGCCATAACATGGGATCGATGCAGATTTATCAAACCCAAAACTTATGGGATGCAACTATGGCATGGGCCATCAATAAGTTTGTAAAAGCAAATAAGGGCGTAAAGGTTTTACAGCTCAACGGCCGTTTCCATAGTGATGAAAAATTGGGCACATTGGCGAAGTTGACAAAACTAAATCCAAAATTGAAAATACTAAACATTTCATCATTTTCTGATGAAAATTTTGCTCAGCCCGATTGGGAGAAGTTTAAAAACCTTGGTGATTATATCATTATCACCGATCCTACCGTAAAAAGAAGCTATTAAATTCAAAAGCCGTTCAGATTTAACATCCGGACGGCTTTTTTTATATTATGCTTTAGCTTTTAACAAATCTCTGATTTCGGTTAAAAGTACCTCTTCTTTTGTTGGTACGGGTGCTGCTGCCGGAGCAGCGGCTTCTTTTTTCTTCAGGTTGTTGGCCGCTTTAATAATAAGGAAAAGAACCAATGCAACGATAATAAATGATATGACCTGCGAAAGGAAATTACCATACTTAATAGCGGTACCCGCAATGGTAAGTTTACTTAAATCTTCTAAACCCGCCGCTTTTAGTGCCGGCCCCAAAACCGCTGGTGTAATAATATCTTCAACCAAAGAGCTAACAATTTTTCCGAATGCAGCGCCAATGATTACACCAACAGCCAGGTCAAGTACGTTTCCCTTAACTGCAAAATCCTTAAATTCTTTTACAAAGCCCATATTTTATTCAGTTTTAGTTTTTTTATTTACTAAAGTAGCAAACATTAAACTCAATACAAATGTTTAGGAAATAATTTTAAAACCAAACATATCGATAGCATTTAGGTCAAATCAGCAGAATATCTGAAATCTATTGTTTATTTTTGCCCCATTCTTTTATATTTAATATGCTAAAGCAACACTTACAACAAAAATTATTACAAAAGTTATCACCTCAACAAATACAGTTTATCAAACTGTTGCAGGTGCCAACCGTTGCTTTAGATACCCGGGTAAAAGAAGAACTGGAAGAAAATCCAGCGCTTGAAGATCCAAGTTTAATGACTCAGGATGAGCCAAAAAGCGAATATGATGATTTAAACGACGGACCAGAGGATTACGAAAAATCATCAGAAGACACGGGCATGGATGAGTTTAATGTGGATGACTATCTGCAGGACGACGCTGCCAACGACTATAGCACCAACTACAATAACGGCGATGACGATGAGGAGAAAAAAGAAACCCCTATCGCCATCGAAAGTACTTTTTTCGAAAGTTTACAGGAACAATTAGACCTTATCCCCCTATCCGATCAGGATTTTATCATCGGTAAACAGATTATCGGCAGCTTAGACGACGATGGTTATTTACGCCGCCCACTGGGTTCGATGATTGATGACCTTGCCTTCTCTCAAAATGTGATGGTTGAAGAAGAGGATGTACTGGAGATGTTAAAACTGATCCAGAGTTTTGATCCTCCAGGGATTGGTGCAAGGGATCTGAAAGAATGTTTATTGATCCAGTTAAAAAGAAAAGATCCTGGCAACCCCATCATTGTGAAAGCCATGAATGTGGTAGAAAACTACCTAGATGAGTTTACACGCAAACATTACGATAAATTAGAAAAAAGTTTAGGTTTAGATAGCGAAGAACTGAAGGAGGTTGTTAACGAAATTTTGCGTTTAAACCCTAAGCCGGGTGATGCCAACCAGGTTACCACCAAACAAATGCAGATTATCCCTGATTTTCACATCAGCAATAATGATGGCATTCTGATTTTAACCTTAAACTCTAAAAATGCGCCTGAACTAAAGGTAAGCCGTTCGTATCAGGAAATGTTCGAGCATTATGATAAAGCTTCATCGAAAGATAAAAAACTGAAAGAAGCCGTTCAGTTTGTTAAACAGAAGTTGGATTCGGCCAGGTGGTTTATTGATGCCATCAAACAAAGACAACAAACTTTGTTGAAAACGATGAATGCCATTATGCACTATCAATACGAATATTTTTTAACGGCTGATGAGCGTAAAATGCGCCCGATGATCTTAAAAGATATTGCGGATAAAATTGATATGGATATTTCTACCGTATCGAGGGTGGCGAATTCTAAATATGTACAGACTGAATTTGGTACTTTCTTATTAAAATCTTTCTTCTCGGAAGCCATCCAAACAGAAAACGGTGAGGAAGTTTCAAATAAGGAAGTGAAGAAAATATTAGAAGACTGCATCGGTAATGAAGACAAACGCAAACCTTTGGCAGATGAAAAACTGACCGAAATTTTAAAGGAAAGAGGTTATAACATTGCCCGAAGAACAGTTGCCAAATACCGTGAGCAAATGAATATCCCGGTTGCCAGGTTGAGAAAAGAACTTTAGTTCAGTTGGCAGTCTTCAGTAATTGGTTTTCATTTCACTGCAATTTCCAATTCCAAACTGCCAACTGAAAACTGCCAACTGCCAACTGAAAACTGCCAACTGCCAACTGCCAACTGCCAACTGCCAACTGAGTTACCACATTCTAATATACGACGGTACCTTGTAGATATTATTAAGCAAAAGCCCCAACACAATTTCGTGACTGCCGTTACTCACCTGATTCAATTCAGAAGTGGTAAAATCGTAAGAATAGGTTAAATTGACCATCTTACCGATATTAAACCCCGCCATTGCGGCAAAGGAATCATCTTTACGATAGCTTCCCCCCAACCAGATTTTATCCTTAAAAGCCAGTTTCAGGTTTAAATCAACAGATACCGGTGCAGGTGATACATACTTCACCATCACCGAAGGTATAGCTGAGATTTCGTCATCCACAAAAAACTTATATCCGGCTGTGGCAAAATAATGTGGTGCTTCTTTACCTAAATTATAATTGTTATCTCCGGAAAAACTCAATTTTTGCGGTAAAATCTGCTGTACAGACAAACCAGCAAACAACCTTGCACCATATAACCATAAACCAATGCTTAAATCGGGTTTTATCTGATTAATAAGTGCTCTATTCATTACCGGATCTATTGGCGTATCAAAAGAAAGTGCATTCACATCTAACGAAATACTCGAAATCCCTGCTGCAACACCAGCAGATAAATTAAAATCATTACTCAACTGTAAGTGATAAGCATAAGTAATATTTGCATCCAATCTTTTTATCGGGCCGGTTTTATCCAGCACAGCGGTTACCCCCATTCCATGATGTGATGGCGACGACATGTAGTTTTGCATAAAATTCCGGTCCATCGGATTTCCTGTTTGCTCAGGAAAAGATGTTAAAGCATTGCTCCACAACTGCTTGTCGCCCAAGGCCCAATGAGCCGATACAAAAGAAGTTTGCGGCGCATCGTTAATGCCCGACCATTGTTTCCGGTAACCCGCCTTAAAATCCAAATAATTTTCAATTCCAGAGAGTGCCGGATTTAACAGATACTGGTTAAAAATGTATTGGGTATACTGCGGCTTTTGTTGCGCAAAACCTTTAAATGATATACAAAGCGCAAATATGATGATGAATTTTTTCAATTTTATCTAATTATGGTGAGAGGTCCTGTTATTGTTTTTCGCCCATTCCGTGGATTAATAATGTAATAGTAAACGCCTACGGGAAGAGGCTCATTCTGGTAGTTTCCATCGAAAGGGATCTTGTATCCGTTGCTGAAAAACACTTTGTTTCCGTTTCTGTTAAAAATTTCTACCGTGGCATTTGGGTAAGATTCTAAATACTTAATGATCCAAGTATCGTTTACATTGTCTCCATTTGGTGTAAAAGCATTTGGCGGATTTAAAGATTGTAAAACCTTGATCAATACTTTTGATGTTGTTGTACATCCATCTGGCTGTGTAGTTGCAGTAACTGTATATTCTGTATCTTTTTCGGGAGAGGCAATTGGGTTTAACACATCTGTTCTGTTCAGACCTGTGGCAGGCGACCATGCATATTTTAAATTTGTACCCTCCGCGGTAGCCTGGATTTGGATCTGTCCACCTGCCAAGATATAAATCGATGAGCCTGCGTCGACTATTGGCGATTTGTACACTTCTATGCTTTTGGTAACCGATATTGGGCAACCATTATTGCCAGAATAGGTATAGGTGATTTCGTGAAAACCTACTCCGGCAATTTTAGGGTTAAAAGCACCGTCTTCTCTAATGCCATCACCACTGTATACACCAGTTCCGGCCATTTCTTCTCCGGCTTTCTGCCTTGCCTGGGTAATCAGTACGGTTCCATCTGCTTCGCAAACCGCTGGCATATCATCAAATATCAATTGTGGAATTGGCTTTAAAGTAAGTTCTTTAATCACAAATTTCGAACAGCTCTCCCCTGAATAAGCAACGAGCTTGATATTAAACTTACGGTCAACAGTCCCCCCGAATGTATTATATGTCAAAACAATATCACTATCATCGGGATAGTTAATGGTTTTATAGATGGTGCTTTCACGATCATTGTCTCTATAAATTTCAATTTTGGTAATCTTGCCGCTAAATACAGTAGATGTATTTTTGATAAGAATGTCGTCACTAACACAACTACGGTTATTTACAATATCAAAATTAGCTTCCCTAACATCACCATTAACCGTAAATCTTTTAGCGGTTTGCACCACACATCCATCTTGGTTGGTCAGGGTAAGCGTTATGATATAATCTCCCGTATGAATAGGCTGAAAAGCACCCTCAAATCCTACAGAACTGGCTAATACATTGCCATTGTTATCAGCATACGTCCATTGTGGGGTTAAACCTGTTATGGTACCATCAGGATTTTTAGAGATATTTTTAAACTTAGCAATCCCATCAGCTAAACAAAAATCTGGTAATTCAAATTCTGCCGGTCTCGGGTCAACAACGGTTACTGTTTTAGTTTTCACAACACTTACACAGCCCTTGTCACTTTCGGTGGTTAAGGTAATAACATAAGAACCGGGATCCGCATACTGATGTACAGGGACTTGATTGGTATCATCAACAGAACCATCGCCAAAATTCCAGGTCCATTTCACAATCTTCCCTGGGCTTTCTATCGTTGATTTTTCGGTTATTTTGATCGGTTCTCCTTTACACAATGCACGCACATCAAAATCAGATAGCGGTTGGGGATTAATAAGAATGGGAACCGGTACATGTGTATCCGAACATTTAGAATCGGTTGTTGCCGTTAAAATTACATTGAAAAGCCCCGCCTTTTTAAAAATATGAACTGGATTCTGTTCTGTAGAAGTTTCCCCATCTCCAAAATCCCATAACCAGCTTGCAATACTTCTTGTATCTGAATTGGATTTACTTTTATCTGTAAATTGAGTCCCGACAGATTGGCAACCGGTAGCCGGCGCATCAGGATCAGCGGTAGGTTGATTATCAACCGTAAAATCAGCTATCAACTCTTCAGTATTACCACAGTCATCAGCAGTAGGTTTGGTGGCAATCACTTTAAACTGGTAATCACCCGGAGTATTATACTTAATTTCGTTAGGATAAAAATAAGTATAATAAACAATGCCATTTTCGGTAAAAGTATCAGAGGAATGGGGTGCGGTCTCCGTAATTACACCATCACCATTATTTACATTCCATATTAATTCGGTTGCCTGATAAGGCAGGTTAATTTTAAGTTTGATTATTTCCCCCAAACAACCACTGGTTACATTCTTGCCTGTTGCTTCGTTTAGTGGTTGAAAAATGAAATTCTGGATATTTGCACCCGCTAAATAAGCATACGATTCTACATAGCCATAACCATATGCAATGGCCGAAAATCCTCCCGCAGCTGTTAACTGGTGCTGATCTTGTGGAGCTGAAGTCACATCTATAATGGCATAACTATATTCTGCATCAATATTTACAAAACCTGAAACAGGATTACCATCCAAGCGGAACGAAGGTATATCGGCAGTTTTAATAATTACGTTTATAAAGAATTTCACAATATTGGTAGGAACATTCTTCAGTTTAGAATATACGGTTATATTACTCAGGGTTTGCTCTACAGGATTTAATACGGTTATTTCAGGATCGCCTTCATAGGGATCATGGACATTTTGATTTACCTGGGCACGGTTGTTTAAGTTACAGGTTTGAGAGGTTTGATATTGTGCAACCGAAATTGGATTTGAACCTGAAATTACATTTGCAGAAGTAGAAAAAAAAGTCACAACCGATCCTTTACGATAAGGATTGCTAAGCGAAGTTCCATTGGCGTTGTTAATACTTCCGTTTACCGTTAAAACAGTATTATCTTCTGAAACAATTACCCTGATAATATCAGTATTGCCATGAATCGTATTGTAAAAAGGTGCAGTAACAAAATTCCGTCCCCAAGCCGTAACAGGAAACAACTGTTGATACAGATTGTCTCCACCATTTGCTGCACGGTCACTGCCTTGCTCACAAAAAGATGCCCAGGTATTGCCAGAAAAAACAGCTATTGTTTTACATCCCTTGGTTGATCTGATATGACTACCAGACAGATCATTCCTGGCCTGGAACTGATATATCTGACCTTTATTGAGTGTAATGGTAAAAGTTATATTGGCAAGATGCTGCTCGTTTCCACTTGTAGGTGTAATCTCTATTTCAGTTTCATCTTCTACAGCCAGAATGGTAAATTGGGCATAATTCCCGTTTGTATTGGTGCTTTGATAACTGTAAGTATAGTATTCTTTTCCAAGCGTATTGGTTGGTAAAACCAAAGTACCACCTGTTCTTGCATTAAAAGAAATTACACTATACAGCGATATGGGTGATTCGGTAACAACATGTATACCTTTGTTACTTTCGATGATATCGCTTCCATCTATATAAACCGGACGGCTATTGGGATCTATAATGACTGGCAAACATGTATTTGCCGTAATATTGCCGCTTGCTATAACTGCATTCCCGATGTAAACAGTATATGTAGTTGCTCTAACTGCAGATAAGAATAGTGTTAGTTTAGAAGAAGTTCCGTTGACGTGCCCGCTATAGGTAACCCAAAAATCTTTCCCCTTATTAGATGTATTCTGAGCAAAAGATAAGGTTTTCGCAAAAAGCAAAAAAAACAAAACCAATAACCAATGCCTGTTCATTACCTATCAGTTTGGTTGAAAACGTTATACATATCTGGATAATCTGGGTATGCAATATAACATTAATCAAATCACAAGAAAAAACAATTAGTGGAATTTTAACAGTTTTTAATATAAAAACCAGCTTTTATGTAATAAAGCGGTAGTGTGGTGTAAAAAAGTTGGTACAGGAATAAATTTGAACGAAGAAAGGTACGGAAACAAAAAAGCCAATTTTGTTAAAATTGGCTAGATTATAAATATTCATTTGCTATTTTGGTCGGACTGATCGCCACTGCCATATTTTGCTGAGAAATCTTTTGCTTTCTCATCTGCTTCACTATCGTTGTGATCTTCCGGTTCCAGATTTTCATCTAAACGATCGTTCCAGTCATTTTGTCCTTTAACAGGATCTTTTTTATTTTCTTCAATAAAACCGGATTTTGATTTGGCCTGGTTTTGATTTTGATTTTCCATGTTGAGCTATATTTTATTTACAACATTACCCTCAACAGAAAGTTTTGTTTACAACAATTATTTAACAGGTGGCTCATTTTTGGCATCCTTAAACTCTTTCACACTCTTCCCTATTCCCCTCATTAATTCTGGTAGTTTTTTACCGCCAAAAATTAATAGGATGACTACTCCGATTAAAATAATTTCTATTGCAGACATTTCTTTATATTTTATACAAGATACGTAATAATTCGTTTATTGGTTCATTAATCAATGGGTTTAACTGGAAATTAAAAACTGACAGCTGTGAACTGGGTTAATCGGTTAATTGTTTAAATCGGTTAACTGACGCTAAACTTCTATCCCTATACGCAAGTCAAATCAACCAGATAATTAACTGACTAATAAACACGTACAAACAAGATACCAAGCGCTTCCCCTAACCAAAACCCTAAACCAACAAAGCATTTAAAGTCCTTTTTTTAATCTTTGGTACTGCACCGTGTCGCATAAATTCGGCAAAACCTTTTAATTGTTTGATCGATTTAATGGCTTCATATCCTTCATATGAAGTCCGGATTTTATTCAGTAACATCGTATCGGTTTTAAACATATCGCTTTCAACCAAAATCCCCTTATTCAAAAACTTCTTAATCAGCTCGGCCATCTTGCCGTTGGCGTAAAGGTGAAGTGGCAGTTTAAACAATTCGTTATTCAATTTTTCAAATACCTCGTTAATCCACGATACTTCATTTTCTACATTCACCGCAATTTTTCCATCCTTTAACACAATCGCTGTTAAAAATTCTCGTGCGCGCTGGCGCGAAATGATACCACCATGAATGCCATCGCGTAAGGTATAATCTAAGCGGTCAGCGCAAAGTAATGGCAAAGGCTGTTCTAAAATATCAAACTTTCCATATAGGATCTGATTAATATTATAGCCATATTTTAACATTACATCGGGCACTTCAGATTTACATAAAACTTCTGCAAAAATCTTTTCATGGTAATCTTCATCCGTGTGATCAAAAACATAATCACCCACATGGGAAAAGGCAGTATGTGAAATATCATGCAGCAAGCCTGCAATCTGCTCAAGTTCAGAACCTCCCAGCATCCTGATTAACATAGCAACCCCAATAGAATGTTCTAAGCGCGAATGACAAATGTCTGGATTAACCAAAAAGATAGCACCACTTTGATGTACTCCAGACAACCGCTTTAAGGCATCAGTTTTCAACAGATCAGAAAACACCTCAGGCAATTCCATTTTGCCATATAAAAAATCATTTAGCTGAACCATATCATCTGCTTTATTAGGGAATAATCAAAAGCAAAAATACTAAATATTTTAGCTTTAACCTAAATAATTATCCACATTAAATGCGATAAAAAACTAAATAAATTAGCTAAAAAACCAACTTTCAAATATTTTGAAAACTATTATTACAATTTCATGATCGATAAAAAACTACTTGCAAAAACAAGGAAATAAATTAAACGTTATAACTGTAAAAAACAGCTATATGGCAACCGCTCAACAAATCAGAAAAGCATATTTAGATTATGTTTTAACAAACAACGAAAAACCAAAATCGGTTTACGTTTTTGTAAAGAAACTTAAAATTACAGAAGCTGATTTTTATCAGTTTTTTTCTTCTTTCGAAAGCATTGAAAAAACCATTTGGTTTGAACTCACTTTCGAAACCATTAACAAAATAAAAGAACAGGAAGTTTGGCTTCAGTATACAGCCAGAGAAAAAATGCTTTCCTTTTTTTACAGTTACCTTGAAAATCTGAAAAACGAACGCAGTTTTGTAATTTACAGTCTAAAGAACCACCGCGGTAAATTTTCGACTCCTGATGTTCTGGCTGGTGTAAAACCTATTTTTGAAAACTTTGCACAGGAAATTATTGAAGAAGGTTTGGACAGCGGAGAGCTTGCCGAACGCCGATTTTTAAGTAAAAGATATAAAGATGCCTTATGGATCCAGTTTGCATTTATCGTTAATTTCTGGATCAACGATGATAGCGAGGGTTTCGAGAAAAGTGATGAAGCAATAGAAAAAGGCATTAATGTTACTTTCGATCTTTTTCAGCACTCACCGATTGATAATTTATTGGAATACGGCAAGTTTTTGTCTAGAAATGGAAAGTTTGCAGATAAGATGAGGTTTTAAACACCAGATGAAGACACAAAAGAGTATTCCAACAACCAAGGTAGAACGTTCTGCAAAATTTGTTAAAACAGGAATTCAGATTGGGGGTAATTACATTAAACATTATTCCAAGAAACTGTTTAATCCGGAAATGGACCGTGAGCAACTGAACGAAGATAATGCAACCGACATTTACAAGTCATTAAGCGAATTAAAGGGCAGTGCCCTAAAAATTGCGCAGATGCTGAGCATGGATAAAAATATCCTGCCAAAATCTTATGTAGATAAATTTACCCAGTCACAATATAACGCTCCGCCCCTTTCCGGTCCCTTAATTGTACGCACATTTACCAAGAACTTTGGTAAAACACCCGAAAATATCTTTGATAGTTTTAACTTAAAATCGAGCAATGCAGCTTCTATTGGGCAGGTACACCAGGCTACGCTTAATGGCAAAAAACTCGCTGTTAAAATTCAATATCCAGGCGTTGGCGACAGTATTTCTTCTGATTTAAAACTGGTAAAACCCTTCGCATTCCGCTTATTGGGCATGTCGGAAAAGGAATTGAATATTTACATTAAAGAGGTTGAAGAACGTTTGCTGGAAGAAACAGATTATGAACTGGAAGTTAAACGCTCCATCGAATTTTCTGAAGCCTGTAAAAACCTCGGACATGTTATTTTCCCTAAATATTATCCCGAATTATCCGGAAAAAGGATTATTACCATGGATTGGATTGATGGACTACACTTGAAAGAATTTTTACAAACCAATCCTTCGCAGGAGTTAAGGAATACAATCGGTCAGGCTTTGTGGGATTTTTACAATTTCCAACAGCACGAACTCAGGGCCGTACATGCCGATCCACATCCTGGAAATTTTATGATTACCCCTGACGAAAACCTAGGTGTAATTGATTTTGGCTGCATTAAAGAGATGCCTGATGACTTTTATTATCCGTTTTTCGCTTTAATTTCTACGGATGTCATCAACGATAAAAATAAAACGATTGACGCTTTTAGAAAACTGGATATGATCCATGCAGACGATACACCCGATCAGATCGAATTTTACCATAAATCTTACAGGGAAATGATCAGTTTGTTCGCCAGACCTTACACCAGTAAATCGTTCGACTTTAGTAAACCTGATTTTTTTGAGCAGTTGTATATCTATGGCGAAAAAATCTCTAAAATGCCAGAATTTAAACAGGCGCGAGGGGTAAAACACTTTATATATGTTAACAGAACCAATTTCGGATTGTATACCATTTTACATGAGCTAAAAGCAACGGTTAAAACCGATACCTTTAAGCCAACATTGAACAAGTAAAAATAAGTGTTAGTGAATTGATGGGGTTTAAAGTCTATTTTACTTTGATTGTGTTATTTTCACACCATCAAAATAATCCCCGTTTTGTAGACCTATGATTAATAACCGATCAGAATTAGTTGTATTCTGATTCATGGTAATCATAATTTTATTCCCATCTTTCCGCTCCACACGAAAATCAGGCTTGGTAACAACAAAACCCTGATCCGTTCTGTTGATATCTTTTAAATCAACGTTTACATTGTTATAGGTAATGCCGCTCAACCACCAACCTGTTGATTCGGTTGTTACCACAACTGAATTAACGTTAGCATTAAAATTTACCGCTTTTTGAGATAATTTTATATTATCGCTCCATTTTCCAATTTCTGGGTTCTTTTTACAGGAAGTGATCAGAAAAAATACAACTATACAGGATAAGTAAAAAACATTTTTCTTCATAAAATTTAGTTTTTTATTAGTATCTGGAAAAATACGATTTGGTTGACTAAATCTAAGCATTTTTCTTTACCACTTCTACCATATGATCAATATCAAATGGTTTTTCGATATAATCATCGGCTTTGCAGTCTTCCGCTTGTTGGGGCAGATTATTTGATGTTGAAGTTAATACAGCAGATACATCTTCTGTTTCTGGATCGGATTTAAGTGCTTTAATTATCTCCGATCCCTTCACTTTTCCCTTAATGTGATCATCCACAATCACCACATCTGGATCAATTTCATCTATCTTGTCTATCGGTTCGGTGGTTAACGATGGGGTAACATCAAAGCCCTCTTCTTCCAATACCTGGTCCATGATATCAAGGATATCTTTATTATCCTGAACAAGTACAACCTTTTTCTTCATAAATAAACAGACTAAAATCTTTTTAAAGATAATGAAAAAGAATAATCCAATAATGAATCTTAAAATATTTTACAATTGATAAGTAAATGTTGCAAGTTTTCGTCTTGAATTAAAGCCTGTTCGTCGAGTATTACATCTCGCTTGTATAAAAACGCAACATCGCTTGCAACGTTTTTCATTTCATGGCGTCTTATCTACAAAACATAAACAAAAAAATACTTAAACAATTATATAACAATTAATTAACATTTAATTTTTAAATAAAAATATTATGAAAACCTCAATCAAATCCCTAATCGCAACTACATTAACAGCTATCGTTTTATCATCCGCAGTATTTACTACAAGTGTATCTGCAACAGAAAAAGATCCCGAAAGCATTTCAAAATTGACAGCTTTTAAAAGAGTTTCTGTTAAAGGAAACGTAGAATTAACTATTATCCAGAGAAGTACTGCCGGCATTTCATATAACGACGACAATACCGGAACTGCAAAAGTGATGCAGGATGGTGATAATTTAAGAATTACCTCTACCAGTATTGATAAAGTAAAATTGACAGTTTATGTAAACGACTTCTATAGAATTGAAGCTTCAGAAAATGCAGTAGTTAAAACTGAAGGAAAATTAACTACAAAATATCTTCAGATCTTTTTAAAAGGAAATGCGCATGCCGAAATCAATACCAGCTCTGAAGGTTTGTATACTGTAATTGCAGACAACGCAGATCTGAAATTAAGTGGCTCTACCGACAACCATACCCTGGTAATGGGTAACTCACAAAAATTAACCATCGACAGATTTGCAGCTTTAAAAACCAATATCAGCGCGGTAGAAACTGTTGCGGTAGAAAAAGAGATTGCAGCAATCAAATAATACACAAACACACAAATGAAATAAGGCTTTCTGATCGGATCAGAAAGCCTTTTGTTTTTTAAAATGGTTTTAGATTTCGAACTTTTTCAGTTCTATCTTTTTCTTTTGCTGGTTTCGGGTTACTTCTATTTCGATTTTATTTTTGGCCAAATGCCGCAATTGCTGCGTAATCTGATCAACTGAGGCAGGATTGATCTGGTCAATACTCATTAGCTCGTCGCCGGTTCTTAATCCTGCTTTATAGGCCAAACCTTTCTCATCTACATGTGTAACCATAAATTTTGACCCATCCTGCACAAAACCCAATCCTAAAGCATATAACGGGACCATTGGTGCAGAAAAGGTTTTATTTGGCGAAATGGAAATATAGCCCAGGTTATAATTAAACCTAAAATTAAACCTACCCAAAAGCGACATCCCCAATAAACCATGCCTGTCGAAACCAAAAGATGGCTGTTCTTTTGGAAGATCTAAGGAAATAACGGGATGGTTTAGGGTAGCACCTGCTATAGTGATGGCATCAATGGTACCCATCTCCGATCTGTTTACATTACCACTTAAATCCATAGCTGCAGATGCCATTTTATTTTTCATCTTATCGGTTAAACCACTGGTATAGGCATTTAGAAAATAATTACCTGAAATAGCACCCCCTGCGCCCGTATCGAAAAGCATACGGGTTTTATAGTTAAGTCCATCTACTTTTAAAGTGGCTTCAATTTTGGGAATATTGTTGGTTAATCTGATGGATAGCCTAGTTTTATCGTCACCTTCGAAATAGCCAAAATTATAAATACTCATTTCGCTATCGTCTAAATTAATGTTTACCTGATAATCTTTCAATAAATCAAAACCTATAATACCATCCATCGGGCGACCGATTACTTTTTGCAGACCTTTTAAATCTGCTACCACAACTTGTTTACCTTTTACATTTAATCCGCCTATACTTAAATTTAATGTATCAATGGTTTTAAACTGACCGCCATTTCCAGCTGTTTTAATATCAATTACTTTCTCGTTTACTTTTAAACCCAATTTAGCTGCTACATCTTCACTTAAAGAAGTCGCCCCTGCTCCACTATCAAACATAAAGCTATAAACTTCGTTGCTTCCTTTGATCTGCACTTCTATAAACATTAAGGATGAGGACCGTTTAATAGCAGTTTTAGAAAGCAGTTTGGCTGGCTGTAGTTCCTGTCCAACGGGGTCTGACATGCCCATCAGCTGTTCAAAATGACCAATCCTATCGAACATCAGATAGTTGTTCATTCTTACCCAGGAAGTCATTTTTGGCCCTTGATGTGGAATGGCAATCTGCCTGGCATAAATCCTATTGTTCTTTTTAATGATATTTTCATAGTAAACAGTATCCAGTATTACCGGATTGATTAACTGTGGCAATACGTTGGTTAAATCACGGTCGCGATATTCGGCAATATGGAAGGTTTCATCCAATACCGAAGTAATATCTTTTATATTATGTTTTTTCAGGTTCTGTCCGAAGAGTTGCAGTGCATATTTTATCTGAACATCTCCAGGTTCCTGCTGTGCAAAAGCAGCTTTAGCGAATAAGCATAAACCTATCAATAATATTTTTTTCATGTTATTTAGTTGATTGTGTGTGTTGATCGGCCAGTTTTAAAGCCTGGTATGCATTTACAATTCCACCCGAAACCGAAATGTTCTGTAATTTTTGCTTTCCCTGCCATTCTTCTGGTACAATGGTTACGGTTTGCATTAAAATGCTTTTTACTTCAGCTGCAGATAATTTAGGATAATAGGAACGAAGTAATGTAGCCACACCACAAACCACCGGCGATGCCATGCTCGTGCCGTGCATACCCGAATACGTATTGTTTATTCCCGTTGAATACACATCAAAACCTGGCGCAAAAAGATCTACTGACTTTTTACCATAGTTAGAAAAGCCCATAATTTCGCCAAAAGGACTTGTTGCCCCAACGGTAATTACATTGCTTGCTTTTTTGCCATTTGCATAAAATTGCGAAGGATAAAAAACGTATTGATCGGTGTCTTCGGTAAAATTACCACCACCGCGAATTATGAGCACATCTTTCTTTTCGGCATATTTAATCGCATCGTCTACCAACTGCTTTTTTGGAGAAATTCGTTTACCAAAACTCATGTTAATTATGGTGGCGCCATTATCAACGGCATAGCGGATTGCTTTTGCTACATCCTCATCATATTCATCACCCTGTGGTACCACCACACGGATGGGCATGATTTCTACATTGTCGGAAATACCATCCATACCGATATTGTTGCCCCTAACCGCAGCAATGGCACCTGCCACGTGGGTACCGTGATCAGAATTTTTAAAACTCAATTGGTTATTGCCCCAGTTTTCTGTGGGTTTTAACCCGGCCATTACTATTGCACGGCCATCCATTGAAGAAGATACGAATTGTGATTGAAGATTATTCTCTGCACTGTTTATCATAAATGGCGCAATTTTATAAAGCACATTTATCGGAAGATCCGGACTGTACTTACTGGCCTGCGCACGCATCTTTAACAATTCGTACATTAAAATCAATTCCTTATCTTTTTCAAACTCAGGTTTGGTATTGTATAGGGTTTGAATAGTAACAACCTTATTTGGAAACGTTTTCTTAAAATACCGATCAATAGAATCAATTTTGACCGCTAAATTCTGCACACCATCCAACGAACGTTTTGATTGTGCCAACGCTGATTTACGTTTTACCAGGTTAAAGTATTTCTGATCAGCAAGCTTCAGTTTTGTGGTGTCTGTATGTTCGTAAAGTTTACTTAACCGCAAATATTCACGGTCATCTTCGCTGGTGGCAAATTCGATATTGGTTTTACCATCTGCACTGCCCAAAAAGTTCCAGCCATGTACATCATCGATATAACCATTATGATCATCATCTATACCATTGCCGGGAATTTCATCTTTATTCGTCCAGATAATGGATTTCAAATCTTCATGACTGATATCTACACCTGCATCAATTACCGCGACCACAACTTTTTTAGCAGTTTTTCCTTTTAAAATTTCGGCATAAGCCCTGTTTACTTCAGTTCCGAATACACTATCTTTTCCGAACGACAACAGATGCCAGTTTTGAGGATGATGAATAAATAAATCCTTTTTCTTAGCGGCGGAAAAGCCTGCTTTTTGCTGTGCATTTAAGCAAAGCGGTAGCAATAAGACCAGAAATAGTCTGCTAATTTTTTTCATTTCGTATCGATTTTTATTTCTTTCTCTAATAGCTATTTGGCCTGGAGCGCGGCTTGAATTAAGGTCTCGTAAGCAGGTTCTGATGCCTGTGGGGCATGATCTTCAATGATTTTACCATCTTTACCAATCAATATATACCTTGGTATACCTGTAATATTATACGCTCTTTCGAAAGCTGATGCACTTTTATCTCCAGCATGTAGATCGACACCGTTCATATTTTTTGATTTCAAGAAATCAAGCCATTTTGTTTTTGATGCCGAATTATCGGTAGATATCGACATAAACACCACATTCGGGTTATTTTTATATTGATCGCGGATTTTCAGAAAATATGGCAAAGAATGCATACAAGGTATACACCAGGTGGCCCACACATCTATCGCTACAACTTTACCTTTAAAATCGCTCAGATTTACCATTTTACCGGTGGCGTCAGGGATTGAAAAATCTGGTGCCAGTGCATTTTTAGAAACTTTACTGTATTTTTCTCGCAGGTCGGTCAGGTTTTGTTTTACTGTTTCATCAGTAGTTTTTCCAATAGCCGCAACTATTATTTTATCCAATTGAACGTCCCATCCACTTATTGAAAGATGGTAAATGATATTTTGACTCAATTGTTCATTAATCAACCGTTCGTTACTTACTTGCTTAATTAAAAGTTCCATTTTGCCAACGGAGCCATTATCAATTAAATCATCTTCTTTTATATCCACTCCCTGGCTTACCTTTAAAAAAGTATAATAATTGGTCATCAGCGATCTCAGTCCAATGGCTTTTAACGAATTTACAGCAGGGTTATTCAATGAGATTTTGCCGATGATATTAAAGAAACTTTTGTCCACTTTAATGGGCTGATGGCTACGCAAATATTGTAGTTTCACTTCCATATAACGCATATCGTTATAAAAATTCGCAGTTGAAACTAAACCTGGCTCCTTCGTTTTTTTGATCAATTTCATCTCATTTATATACTGCTGATCGATATCTTGGATAGATAGTGCCCCTTTTTTTTCCTTAATTAAATCAGCCCAGGTTACATGGATCTCATTAATCAAAAGGCTGTTAATGTCGGATTTCCCGTTTATTTTAATATTGCTTTCCAGCACCATTTCGGGAGTTGCGGCTTTTTGATCTGCTGGTCCGCCGATCACAAACGCGCCCGATTGGCGAGCCGGTAAAACAACATCCAGATTCTGATTTGGTAAAACATAAACCGGAAAGTTATCGATCCAGTAAACCAACGCTTCATTTGTTGGAAAATCCAAGGTGAATTTCCCGTTTTGATCAAACTTTAGTGACTTAAAAAGTACCCTACCCTTTGCAGAAAAAGCCTCTACGAAGAAACCTGAAGATTTTTCATTTGCACCTGCCCTTCTTCCTGTAATGGTAGCAGAAAACACTGAAGAGGAGAGCAATATTAAAAATAGACTTAATAATTTCGTTTTCATAAGCAGTTAAATTACACCAGCGTTTCCGATCGCCTGTAAATCAATGTTATATTTTGTTTTATAATAATTGATGATGATATCGTACTTCTTTTTGATCAGTCCACCAGTATCGGCTGTCGGTTTCAGTACGCTTGCATCAAGCTCTGCTTTAGTTTTTGAGGTAATTAAAGCGATATAAGAAAGAAAATCTTTGTTTAAACGGTCGCCGGTTTGCAGGGCTACAACTAAGGATACATAACCCAAAGCATTGTAATTAGTGGTTGTTGTTGCCGTGGTATAGTTAGTTACAGTGGTGAATTCGCCAGGAATATCTAGTTTGCCTCTGGTAAAAATAAAGTTAAAAAACTCCGCATGTAAATTGTTTACATACGTTTTCATTTGTGCGGCAGTCATCAAATCAAAATCAACAGAAAAGTTGCTCAAAGTGATTTGATTAAAGTTTGACAATACCGTATATTTTGTAGTTGGCGATGCCTTAAACCTTAAATTCTGACCTAGCAGCACTTTGAAAGGAAGGTTTGCCTTTAAAAAAGCATCAGGATAATAATTTAACCAATTTTTTTGAATAAATGTCAATACTTTACCAACGTAAGCTTCATCAGCAATATCAACTAAATAAGATTCGTTAAAACCACCATTTGAATACACAGGATTTGCCGCAAAATCTACCATGCTAAATTTGTACAGAAAAAAAGAGCCATATCTTTTATTTAATTCTACCAGGGTGGGATCATAATCGTGATTTCCTTGCGGTAACTTATATTGAACTTCTATAAAAGAAGGCGCTAAAACTTCTTCTTTCTTACATGCGAACAGCATCATACTAATTGCGGCTGTAAACAATAGATATTTTAAGTTTTTCATTTTTGTTTTTGGGTTAACATTATGGATTTTGAACCAGATTAGGGTTGCGTTTTAAAGCTTCGGTAGGAATATCTAAGGTATACCGGCTATCGTTTTGATTAATTGTTACAGTTTGTGGCGAACCTGCAACCACCTGGATGGTGTGCGTCATTTCGGGCATCCCCCAACGGCGTAAATCAAACCAACGGTGATCTTCCAGGCAAAGCTCTCTCCTACGTTCAGCTTTGTAATAGGTAAATAATTCCTGTGGATCGGTAATGGAAATTGGCACATAATTAGCAGTTTTAATCCGGTTTGAACGCAAAAAGTTAATATCTGCCAAGGCTTTTGTTACCCCGGAAACATCACCTGCAATCGCCTTTTGAATATAGCACTCCGCACGGTTAAGATAGGCTTCGGCGGTTCTAAAAGCTTTTCCATTACTTGCAGTTGCATTGGTAGTTAGGTACTTGGCCGAGCCAGATCTGTAACTCACAATAGCGCTAGCACCAAAATAAGCTGTGGTCCGAAAACTATAGGTTAATCTAAGATCGCTGGCCTCATAGGTACCGATAAAGCTGTCGGATATGGAGAAAGCTGCTTTTGCGGCCACTCCTGCAGCTAAACCAAATGGCATAACAGTAAGTTCGGCAGCACTTCCATAACCCCAAATTACTTCAGGAGAAGTTACAGGATAACTGATTGCAAAGGTGGCCGGAACAGTTGCAGATACAATAGCATTATATTGTTGTAGGGCAGGTTTCTTTTGTATCACCGCATCAGCGTACTTTATACTTGCATCCCAATTGCCCAGGTACAGATATACTCTCGAAAGCAAAAATTTCGCCGCTGTGCCATTAAATTTAAATGCATGGTTATTTGCGCCATATGCATCCAATAATGGAATTGCAGTTAATAAATCCTTTTCGATCTGATCATACACCTCTTTAACGGTTGATCTGGCAATAGGGGCATCAGAAACATCGGCCGTTAAAAGAACCGGAACTCCTAAATCAGTGTCGGGATGCGATGTAGCTCCGGTGTAAGGTTTCCCAAACAGGTTAACCAGCATTAAATAATAATATGATCTTAAGGCTAATGCCTGACCGCGAAGATTTTCCTTTTCTGACTGAGGGCCCTCAACCTGATCTACATAATCCAGAATTACGTTGCAACCCTTAATCCTTGCGTAATAGTTGTAATAAGTATTATTACCTGTAGGTGCAACTTCCAATAATTTATCAATCATGTTACGCTGCCAGGTAAATACAGGTGCGTATTTATTTAAGCCAGCAACAATGGTTGCATTGGCATTAAAATCAGATTGGATATCGTCTGTTAATAAATCCAGGTAATCGTTCAATTTAACTTCTGTTGCCAAAGGATAAGCTTCACCTGCCATTAACTGATTTAGGGCCGTTGTAGTAGTAGGCCTGACCAAATCCTGGCTACTTTCTTCTAAGAAGCCTTTTTTGCAGGAAACAACACTTATTGTTAAGCAAATTAGCGTAAGTATTTTAAAATATTTTTTCATCATCTGCTGATTATAAACCAATGTTTAGCGTTAGAGAATAGGTGCGTGGAATGGGTAAATTATTGCCATTAACCTCGGGATCCTGACCGTTTAAGCGTTTATCGGCAATATAAAACAGGTTGGTAACCGAAGCCATTATCTGGCATGATCTTAAACCCAGTTGTTTAACTTGTTTGTTGGGCACTAAGTAGCCAAGTGATAAGTTCCTCAGCCTTAAAAAACTGGCATCAACAACCCTGGCATTGGAATAATCGTACATTGTTCTTGTTAAAACAACAGCTGCAGTACTTGGAATGGCTAAACTTGTACTCGAAACAGGCCCTGCGCTTGGTAATGATGGAATGATTGTATTTGCTTCATCACCAGGATTGCGCCATCTGTTAACTAACTCAGCCGAAAGATTTTGAAAAGGATATGGTGCCGAACTAGCAGATGTTGCCGTAGGATACAATGCCGCTAACCTTTTTACGTTACCCGTACTTAAATAAAAGAATGTATTTAAACTGAAAGATTTATACCTAAAGTTATTGGTGATTCCACCGGTAAATTTTGGATCAAGCTGACCTGAATAGACCATGGCTTTGGTCACATCACTGGCCGCCTCAGGGTTGGTTGCTACATTTAAACCATTAAATGTTGGATTACCATTGGTTGGATCAAGTCCTGCAAAATCGAAGGAGAATATGCCTGATGAAGGATAACCAGCTTTATATAGTCCGCCAGATGCAGCAGTTTCCCAGTTATTTAAAGAGATTGCACCTGATTGAACCACATTTGATGTGGTTTTAGAGGTATTGAAACCTAAATTCCATTCGAAAATGCTTGTTCTGACCGGAATAAAGTTTAATGATAATTCGAAACCTTTATTATCTACATTACCAGCGTTGATTGGCATAGTCAGTAGGCCATACTCTAAAGGGATTGTTTTTTGTACAATCACATCATAACCTTTTTTTAGGTAATAATCTAAACTTCCTGAAATGCGGTTATTTAAAAAAGCAAAATCCAAACCTAAATTAGTTATTTTGTTACGTTCCCAACGGAGATCTTTATAGGCGAGGCTTTTAATGTTTAATACCGGATCACCAGATATTGGGCTTATGGAGGAAGATCCTAATGGAATCTGCGCAATTAGGTCAGGACTGAAGTTTTCGGCTACGTTTCCCTGAAAACCATAACTCACCCGTGCCGAAAGTTGGTTTAGCCAGAACAAGCCATCGAAAAGATGCTCTTCAGCAATATTCCATTTTCCGCCTACAGACCAAACTGGCAAAAACCGATGGTTAGCATACTGGCCAAAGCGGTTGGAAGCATCCGTGCGTACGTTCGCATTAATTACATATTTCTGATTGAAATTATATGTTGCTGTACCGAAATAGGAAACAAAATTAGATACCCTGTTGGTTATCACTGGAATGGTACTGGCAACCAGGTTATTAATCAAGGTTCCGGTGGCACCCGTATAAGTAACAGGAATCTGAACAAAAGACTGTCCCCTATCCGGCAGATAACCATAATTGGTTTGGGTTAACCCATCATATTTAGAACTTCTGATTTCCTGACCCACCAAAATATTCAATCCATCCTTACCCGACCTAAACCGTTTAGCATAGCTTAAATTATTTCTAAAGGTAACAGACTGGCTGTTAACCGAAAAAGCATTATAAATACCGCCCACAGGTAGTGGCGAACCCAGATACGCAATTGAGCCTGGCAAGGCAGTACCATATTCATAGCCGCGAACAGTTGTAATGTAATTGGAAGTTTCTGTAGCATAAGTATTCGCAGTAGTTTGGTTACTGCCATAGCCCACTAAAGACTGAAATGTAAAATCTTTTAAGAATTTGTATTCCAGATTAGCAGCCATGTTTATTGAAGTGAGTTTATTGGTATTACCGGTTTGCGATAACTCATTTAAAATGTTATAAGAATAAGAACCAGACCGGGTATTTGGAGCAGCATACGAGTACCACGACCCATCTTCATTATATGCAGGAATAGTTCTGCTTACATTAAATGCATAATTGAAAGGGTCTACCTGATAAAAACCGTTCGTTGTACTTCTTGATCCGTTTAACTTAAAACCAATACGTAAATTATCGGTTAAACTGCTATTGATATTGGCTGTAGCCGTATAACGGTCCTGTTCGTTACCTCTCGTATTCCCCTTATCATTCATATATCCGATGGAAGCATAATAGGTTGTTTTATCCGAACCTCCCGAAACACTTAAACTATGGTTTTGACTGATTGGATTCTGAAAAAGCACATCGAACCAATCGGTATTATTGGTTTCCAATTTATTTACACCTGCAACAAATTGCTCCTGGGTAATTTTTTTATCAAAAAGATTGGCGGATAAACCTTCGTAAGAAATCGGATCGGGAGTTACGCCAAACAATAAACCTTTGGCATATATCTCTTTTGATACATCGATCCGTTCTTTCGAATTCATCAAATTAAACTGACTATAACCTGGCTTTTGCGCAGTCGTAAAATTGGTATTGTAATTAATTGATGCTTTCCCAACTTTACCTTTTTTAGTGGTAATTACAATTACTCCGTTAGCAGCCTTAACCCCATAAATAGCAGTAGAGGCGGCATCTTTTAAAACCGTGATGTCCTGAATATCATCTACATTTAAAAAGGCCACCGTACTGCCTACCAAATTTTTAATGGCATCGGTTGATGTTTGGCCTGAAACTGAATTTAACTGCTGGTAATCGAAAGGAATCGGGTCTTCCTGAATAATGCCATCTACCACCCAAACCGGTTCCTGGTTACCCAGTAAGGTTGATGTACCACGTACCCTTACCCTTGGTTTCGAACCTACCAGACCAGAAGTGTTGGTAACCGCAACACCCGGCAATTGTCCTTGTAACAATTTATCAATCTGATTGGTTCCGGCAACCTTGATATCTTCCATTTTTACGGATGCAATTGAACCAACAAAATCCCTTTTGGCAATGTTCTGATAACCTGTAACCACCACATCATTAAGCCCTTGTGCCAACTCCTGTAGTTTGATATTCATCACGAATAGTTCGGTTGTTGCATTTACCTTCACCGTTTTTACTTCAGCTTTATAACCAACATACTGAAAACGGATGGAGCTATTGTCATCAACTAAAAGCACATAATTTCCATTATCATCTGTTGAAGTGGCGTTCTGCTGTCCGATTTCCTGTATCGAAACGCCTGGCAAAACCAGATTTTTATCGTCGGTAATTTTACCGGTTAACCTGATCTTTTTTTGTGAGATGGTAGGCTTACCAGAAGAGCTAAAAGTTTTCGTTTTGAAAATCACGACATCTTTATCGATCACGAAAGTGATATCGGTTCCATTTAACAGCGTGTTTAATACCGATTCTAAAGTTTTATTTTTTAAAGAAACCGTAACTCTTGGATTTTTATCCAATTGATCGGCATTATAGAAAAATTGCATTTTGGCCTGTCTGCTTACCTGTTTAACAGCATCAGATAATTTTGCATTTTTAACGCTGATGCTCAAAAGGCCTTTATTTTGAGCTTGCAGGGATGAATTAAAAATTACTATTGCACAGATTGAGACGCTTATCGTTTTTGCTAAAAAGCTCAATCCAGGCGAAAAATAATTTTGTAAATATTTTTTCATTTAGTTTTAAATAGTTTGGTTGATTTTTGATTCTGGTGTGGTTAGATGTTTCGATTTATCGTTGACCTACATATATCCTCCTGTTTTTAATGCTGAACTTTACCCCACCGGTTTGTTCTATAATGTTTAGTATTACTTGTATATCTTTATACCTTTCAATCTCTCCTGAGAAATGAACCTGTTTTATTTGATCAGATTGAAATGTTACATCGTAATCGTACCACAAACTCAGCTGATCCATTACTTCATCAAGCGTAGCTTCTTCGAATACAATTTTGCCATTTGCCCAGGCTACAAAAGCGGTTATATCAACATCTGCTTTGCTTAAGGAGTTCGTTTGCGTATTAAAAGCAGCCTGTTGGTTTGGCGCTAAAATAGCCGTTTGGTTGTTTGTGCTTTTGGCTTCCACCTTGCCCTCAACCAAAGTGGTACGGGTAGTTTTGGTATAGGTGTTTACATTAAACGTTGTACCCAACACTTTTACATCCATTCCATTTGCGTGTACGATAAACGGTTTATTCGGGTTCTTAGCCACCTGAAAATAAGCCTCTCCCTTTTCTAAATATACGTTCCGCGAATTTGCCGCATTGATATTTACCGGGAAACGAAGTACCGAAGCCGAATTAATCATTACAACAGTTCCATCTGCCAGGGCCAATTTATATTCAGCTCCTCTCGGGATAATTAATTTGTTAAAAACTTGCGTTCCACCTGTTGCAACTTCTTCTTTATAACTCAATAATTTTTTATTGTTATTGGTGATGCTTGTTCCTGCAACATCTGACAATTTTTGGCTGGCTTGCTCCGATAGTTCAACCGAACGGCCATCAGATAAAACCAAAGTAGCCCGGTTATGATCGGTTGGGGCCAGTTTTGCTAAACCCAATGCTACAGGTTCGTTATTTTTCATGTAATAGAAAATCCCTCCGGCCAATATCAAAACGGGCAGTAAAATCGCAGCAACATACCTTAATATGTTTGGTAACAGTTTTACTTTTTTCACCGGTAAATTTAACCGCACTTTGTTCCATGCTGTATTTTCATCTATCTTGTTAACCAATGCAGCAGCCTGTTCCATCATCTCATCATTTTGCAATGTGTCAATCAATTCCTTTTCCTCCAGTGTAAGTTGATCCAGTAACTGTTGATCGGGCAACTCCCTGCTGTTTAACTGTTGGATTACTTTAATCCAGATATTTTCTGATGCGTCCATTTTTTCCGATAGGTTAATATTTAGTACAACTTATGTTAATTTAGGGTGACAGCAGTATTAAAAAATTATTAAATAATTTTCAAACAACTGATTATCAATTAAATAAAATCTATATTTTGATTAGAATTTGCCTTTACCCAGTAAGATGGCAATGAAAATTACCGAAAGCGGATCTTCGGCGGCCTTGGCTTTTAGAAAAGCATAAGCTCTTTTCATTTGTGTTTTAACGGTATTAACAGAAATTTGATTTGCTTTTGCAATATCGGCATAACTTAAACCTTCTACCACATATTGAAGAAAGACTTTTTTACGTTCATCAGGCAAAAGATTAACCAATCCCATCACTTTTTCGTCGGCAGTTTCCTTTAATAGCAGAGCCTCTTCTTCTTCCAGGTAATCGGTTTGAACAGAAGGTATTTGCTCGGTTAACGCTACTGAAAGCGGCTGTTTTTTAAGAAAACTTAAAGAAAGGTTTTTAACGGCACGGGTAGCATACGATTGAAAAGAAGTTTCAATATTTACCTCATTACGCCTATTCCAAAAGTAGATAAAAAAATCCTGGGTAATATCTTCAGCAGCAGCTTCATCTTTAACCATTTGATAGGCCACAAGCACTAAAAACTTATAATGTTTCTTAAACAAGTTTTCGAACGAGGCTATATCAGAGTATTCTGCCAATCTAATTAAGAATAAGGATGATTAATAAGGAATATCGCTTGTAAAATTAATTTAAAACTTGGCAAAAAGAAATATCGCAAGGTATTTAGAATTATTATTCGCGAAATAATAAAATTTAACCGCGAAGGTTTTGATGGAAAATGTAAGAAGGATGATGGAATGGCAAATCCATTTGATACATACCTCAATAAAATTCCGGCTTACGCTCGTTTTTAAAGAGCATATTAATAGCTTAACGCTTCACCACCGGTTTAATTGCTTAACAAAACTTATCGGATAATTGTCAAGGAGAAAAACGGAGAGCACAATTTAGCTCTGCATAATTTATACTTCTCTCTGCTCCCTTGGTTAAAAACAAAAATCCCCTGGCTTTATGCCAGAGGATTTATTCAGTATTTTTATTGCAGAAAAGATTGCTAGTGTTGCAGCACTTTAGCGATTTCTTTTTCGATTGATTTTAACTCTTTAGGCTTAAGCTTTTTGGCTGCATCAGCTTTCGTGCTCGTTTTATTTTCCAGGTATTTTACCCCAACCCTTAAAGCTTTCAAACCAGATACACCTTGCAGTTCATCCAGTTCCAGTTCCTCTAAATCGTTGTTTAAATAGCCCTGAACCTGCATATATTTAATGTACTCCATATATTCTTTGGCTTCTTCAGGATTGAAATAAACCATAGCGATTTTATGGGGCTGCGTTAAACGTTCGGTTGTTCCTTTAATCAATACCTTATCTATACGTTTCTTAACCACTTCGTAACGGATGTTATAAGCACCCTCTACATCAAAACGACGTTCATCATTTCTAAAGCTGATATCGATGGCATTTGAGTGGATAAAAATCAATTGCGTAGTCTCCAGCGGACGGGGCATTTCGCCGATCAATCCTTTAGATAATCGTGCAATATCAACCATCGATGTTAACTGCCAAAGGCGGATATTTTTTAAGTATAACAGATCAAAAGGCCTATCCGGCGCAATTTCCTGACCGATATAAATATCATACTCTACACCATCCGTTCTGAATTTGGCAAAATAACAAGGGTATGAAGCCTGTAGGTTTGCCTGCGATTTTTCAAGATATTGACTTACCTCGGTATTGATCAATTGCATGGAAATTTCCAGCTGTCTGCGGTTTGCAAAAGCAGCACCCGTTTCAGGAACAATCACTTCGAAATAACGGTCTACAAATTCGGCGGTTTGAGGGTAATTGCCTTTAATAATCGACAAGAAAGGATACACTTCTATTTCTAAAAACTCATTCAGCTTGTTTTCTTCATTTGATGAAGCAAAATCGCCAATTCGCTTAATCCAGTCTTTACAATTGAACAAAAGTTTATCGGTAAGTTCTAAAGAAACGTGTTTGCGGATGGATTTTAAAGTATCAATCAAACTGTTCAATTGTACTTCCATATCATCCTTTAAAGCCTTATTACGCTCTATGGTAGAGTTACGGATATCAATCGCCCCAAACAACGGATACATGTGTTTAAAGGTAATCGTTTCGATTTCCTTTAGTTTTTGATTGCCACTGTTCTGAAGGAAGTGCCACACCGCTTCGTTAAATTTCCACTGTACGGATGGTTGCAAAGCGGTAAACTTATCCATTAATACTTCATCCATTTTCGCATCAAATTCTTCAATGCTGTATTGGAAAAGCTGGCCGATCAATGGCATTGCCGGACGTAACCTCGACAATAACTTATCATCAACCAATACTTCCTCATTAGAATAAACCTCTAAAACACCAGCCAACTGATTGTTGTAATAGATGGGCAATACCGAATAAGAACAAACACCAGCTGCTTTTAAAACCCTTAAAAAAGGATCCTTATCAATCTGATCATCATTGATGGCACTTACGAAGATGGCCCTTGGGTTTTCTTTATATTTATCAACCAACGAATAGAAAACTTCTTCTTCGAGGTTTGATGATTTTGCCGAATTGATGAGCATACTCTGCGAAAACTCCTGGTTATCGAAAACCAACTTGTTGTTAACGGTTAAAAATGGCATTAAACCAAATTCGAGTTTTCCGTTTCCGCTAAGCGTTTTCAAAGCATGAATCACGTGTGTGTATGCTTCTGTCTGGTAATTGTGGTTAACCAGAGCATCACGGATGCCGTCAATGGCATGTTGCAGCGTCACATCAGTGATCGAGATGATGCTGAAACCTTCAAATAGAAAATCTTGTAATGGTAAGTGTTTTACCAGGTACTCCAATTCGGTTTCAGCCTGAAAATGCTTGCCCAGCTCTTCAAAATTAAGCTCTGGTAAATCGCCTTTATGTACAATATCCACAAATTTGGTATCCGTTTGAATGTTGTAGTATTGCGTAAGGGTTGTTTCCTTGTTTACATGGGCATAAATAATCTCATTCTTAAGTACCGAAGTAAAATTATAAAAACGGGCTAAAATGGTATTATAGATAAACTTCAGCTGTTTTTTCTCAACAGGCTCGTTATCCTTGGTTACTTTATTTTTAGGATCATGATCCTTAAAAAATTTATAGAATGCATTGGTGCTAAAGAAAATCTGATCTGGAATCGGGGTACTTAAAGCCCAAAACAAATCGTCTTCATTATCCATCAAAGGCGTTAGAATGGTAAAAATCAATTCTAAGGTATCTTTGTATTTAGATAATTCTTCGGCACTGATGTTGCCAAGCAGCACATCGTCTTTTTCAATTTTTTGAAGTAAAAACCTGTAAAATTCAGATTTTACTGATTTCTCTGTTTTCAATCTGCCTTTTAAATACTCCACAAGGGGGCGAAAAGACAGTGAAGATTCTACCTGGCAATGTATACATTCGTTTTTGTGTATCTGTATTACATTGGTATTCATTGTATAAGTTTGCTATAGTGTAAAATTTATAGTTATCTGTTTAATTACTAATTCATTGCAAAGATACATACTCCTAAAAGCAATATTCGTCTGCTGAACGTAATACTTGGATATTACATCTATTAATATGTTACACAAATTTAGTACCTAAAATTCAACGATACGTATGGATACCATCCATCAGAAGAGTGTCCCATCACAAATCGCACAACCGTGAGTGATGCCGGAGCAAAGTAAACGCCCCCTCCTACACCGTGGTGCCATATTGTTGATGCTTCGTCACGTTTCCATACCCTGCCAACATCATAAAAACCCAACAGGCCAATTTGTCCGGGTAAAACATAGCTCACCAGGTCGCCAAGTTTAGCACGAAGTTCTAAATTATTATAAAACATATGCTCACCGGCAAACCTAAACTGGCGATAGCCCAAAAGATTTCCCTGTCCGCCTAAATATAAAGCCTGATAAAATGCAGGTTTACCAACGGTTAGCCCGCCGCCGAAGCGGTCTGCCAAAATGAAGTTTTTTCTGCCATCAAGGTTTTTGTACAAAGCGATACTGGCCGTAAACTGTCCGTATGAGTTGGAATATTTATTCACCCCTTTGTAACCCAAAAGCTTAAAATCGACATAACTACCCAGGGTTGGCAGTAAATCGTTATCGCGGGTATTGTTGGTAAAATTCACGAATGCACCTGCGAACATCTTTTCATTACGAACAGTTAATGAATCGGATGAGTGTAATAATGGTGGATTTTCGATAAATCTTCCATCATTGTCTTCCTTGTTGTATTTATAATACTGCCATGATGGACCAACACTAAAGGTAGATTTTGGACGGCGCCACCTCACCGCAGCATCAACCTGATACAAGTTGTAACGCGCCCGGTAATACCGAATATCATCACCATGTTCGTCAAAATGTGTTTCGTTTCCTAATCCGAAAAAGTTCTGCGTATTGTTAGGTGCATAAGCGTCTGCTTTCACAATAAAATCTGCTTTACCCAAAGCCTTCAACCATTCGCCCTTATAATTAAACCTAAAGGCTTTTGTAGAGAAAGAGTGTAGAAAAGAAATAGTCTGCGAATTGCCATATGGCTGTTTCCTAAAGCCTGGATTGGTCTGTTTATAGATCAGGCCCAATAATATGCCATCATCCTGATTATAACCTGCATTTAACAACCATGAATTTCTGCGGTACATATCTTTTGGAATATAGCTGAAATTCGACGTATCATTAGAGATAATTTTCCTGATTTTACTGGCATCCTCGCCATTGTAGGTTGCCTTATCGGTTCTGCCATACAGTTTTACCGGACCATTGCTGTTGGCAAAATCGTAAACTTTCGTGCCTTTGCCACCGATAATGCGCAGTTTGATATTCGAATTTTTATTGTTCAGGATTAAACTATCGTTACCGTTGTGCATGTATACACGGATCTCTTTGGTTACCTTCGGATCAAATTTGCGATCGAAAAGTTCATCTTTAATATTCCCTTCCTTAGAGATTTTATTGATTTTAACGCGCAGACCATTTTCATCGGCATCGCTTATCTGGATCAGTTCATTTTTGTTGGTCACCTCGATATCCACAATACGGTTAAAGAAATGATAATACTGGTTCATTAATTTTGGCAAAGTGGCTATCCGGTTACGCATCTGTGCCAAAAAGGCATCATGATGTAAGGAATAACTTGGTTCAGGAAGTTTTTTTAATGCTTTCTCAAAAACCGCATCGTTATAATTCGCACAGAAATCCTTTACGATTTTATCAAATTCTTCTTCATCTATATCGGCTGTCCATCGGCTGCTGATTTCTCTTCCTTCCCATAAAAACCAATTGATATTCTGTATGCCACGTTCGTAGCCCTGCATCATTGGCAGTAAGGAAGAAGACTGGGTATAACGTTGTAAAAAGCCGTCTGACCTAAAAAACACCTGGTCACGGTCTCTTGGCACCGGCGAGTAAGTTGAACCGTCTTTGGTTTTGGTTTCTTTCCAACGCCACTGGTCCTCGTGCCTGTCCCAATCGCCAAGCAGTACATCAAATGCTCTTGCCCTCACCCAGGCTGGTCCATCTAGCTTATTGTCGTTATCATCGGTTAATTTTTTATCCATTTTAGGAGAACTGTCTGATTCTCCTGTTGGTTCTCTTTCTTCGAATAAACAGAGTGTATTGGCGAATGCCGATTCAAACTCTCCGAGGTTATCATCTGGCGAAACCCAGCCAATAATCGGGTTGCTGTGCGGAATACCCCCAGCCTTAGCCAGTTCGGGCACTACAAGGGCCGAAAACGGATGTTGTGCCGACATATTGTCTTTGATTACATCTTTTGCAAAGGTTTCGCGTAATGCGGCAGGCAAAAGTACTTCCGGGTATTTTTCTACACTCCGCAACACATATTCTTTACCAGCTTTATCTTCTAAACGCAGGGAGCGCGACTGATTGCCCCCACCGCGCTGTGTCGCCTTTAAACCACCCATCATTTGAGAAACCCTCAACACCGGAACTTTTGTTCTTCCCGCATATTCTTTACGGTAGTTATCACCAAAAACAAAACGGTGAAAACGGCCAACACTATCATATTCGGGCTTAACCCTTACAAAAATGCTATCGGCTGTAATTGGCTTATCCCTGTTTCTGACCTTTTGCGGAATGGTTTCGAACTTTTTGATGTAACTGTATACTTTCTTAACACTGGTATCCGAATAAATATAATATTCGTAGCGCATATCGTTGTTTTTCAACTGATCGGCCACTACGTAACCCTGTTGCATTTCGTGGAACAGTGAGGTTTTGCCTTCTTTATTCGGCGATACCTTCGAACCTGAACCACTGATGATCTGCAGCTGCTTTCCTTTAATTAACTGCAGGCCATGTTCATGACCAGCCACATAGGTTACGTTTGGATAATCGCCAAATACACCCGTTATTGATTTGATCATATCCTTATAGGCCGGATGGTTTAAATCTTCAGGACTTAATAAAGTAGAACGCAACATGGGATAAACAGAACCTAAAACAGGTAAAGGAATGTACAGGTTTTTGTTTAAGGAAGTTAATGGAAAAAGATGGTTTCGAAGGTTAAAATAACCACCATGTGGTCCGTAACTTTGAAATGGATGATGCGAAGCCAATAGAATCACTTTATCCTTATTTTCTTCCAACAACTGCTCCATTTTAACCAAAACCTCATCTTTGGTTCTGCAATCGCATTCGCCATTGGGATTTGATTTGTTATAGGGAAAAACCCACCATTCGCTATCGTAAGCAATGATGGTTAATTTATCGGTGAGCTTAATGGCCACAGGATCCGGACATCCATTCTGTGGGATCAATTTTAACAATGGATCGTTTTGGGCAGCAAGATAATCACCCTGTGCTTTAATCTTAGCTAAACCTTTTGGCCCCGATTTATCCCAATCGTGGTTACCCGGCACAAAATAAACCGCAGCACCCATTTTGCGCATGGGTTCGAACTGTGAGCGGAGGATTTTCTTGGTTTCTTCTTCTTCTATACTTCCGGGAAGGCCCATCCCGGTTGGATAAATATTATCACCAAGATATACAACGGTTGTTTTTTTGGGAAGGATTTGCTTTGCCGCATTTTTAAGATCCTGCATCTGTGCGGGATTCATCTCCCCTGCATCGCCAAAAAGAATTACACGGTATTTTACATCATCCTGCGCAAAGGCAATGAAATTGATTAAAAATAAGATAGTAAAAAGGGTAAATCTTTTGATCATAGACTCTGCGTTTGTATAAAGATAGTTATTTTAAAATTATTTTGTTTTTGGTTGTTATTCCATAATAACGTCACCCTGATCCGATAGCTATCGGATTCAGTTCAGGATCTTTAGTGTGGAAAAGATGCCGATCCCGAAACTTCGGGACAGCATGACGCACGATTGAGGTGACAGCACCATTTTTTATTTTTTCAATTTAAACAATAAAATATTCCCTGCGGCCAAAGTTCCGCCTTCATTGGAAATGTAAAGGTTATTGTCGCGATCAAAAGCGATACCTTCCGGCTGATTAAACAAAGCAGGATCTAAAGGATAGGTAGCTTTAACTTTGAAATCTGTATCGGTAACAACAAGTACTTTATTTACCGACGAAAGCACATACCATTCATTGGTTTGTTGGTTTTTAGCCAAAGCCGATGGACGGAACCTTGATTTTGAACTTCTAGATGCTTTTTCGATTTCTTTGTGCGACAGGCTAAATTCTCCCGCAGCGGTTAATGAAGCATCGGCACCAAACTTAAAGCCATAAATGCTTGAAGCTTTTGCTTTGGAATCTGGTTTGCTATCCTTCGTTAATACATAAATCATATTGTTTTTTTCATCTGCAGCCAATCCTTCATATTCAGCTTTTGGTACCAGATCTTTGGTTTTAACTACATTCGTTACTTCTGGTTTATTAATTTCCGAAATCGGAAAAGTATGCAGCTCGCCATTGCTTTTTAAAACAATGATGTAGTTATTAATGATGGCCAGGTCTTCATAATCGCCTTTACCACCAAATTTGGTGTATTTTGATTCTTTATCGCTTAAACCCAGGTGAAACAGATCTCCGTCTTCATCCTGAATGGCAAATACTTCTTTTGGGTCGCCGTTATGAAATACAATTCCGGAAATTTCGAAAAGGTTATGCGGCATATTGTATTTTACCGGTTTCGATAAATCGTAAGGGAAATCTGATTTTGCGGCAGTACTGGCAGAAACGGTTGCTGTTGAATCGCTTTTTTTATCATCTCGGTTACCGTTAACGCAGGATATACCTAAAAAGGCAACTGAAATGAGCAAACTGGAAGCAAGAAAAGTTGTATTGTATTTCATAAGATAAAATTTAGTTTCCATGGTCTGTGTCCATACAGACCATCAATAAGTAAAATCATGTGGTCCGTGGAGACACAGACAACGGTATTATTTATTTTTTAATAACGCATAAATATCATGTTGAGAAGAAACAAGAACCCCGCCACTTTTAACAGGGATATTGTTCATGTCATCATCTATACATACCGCCTGTACATTATCGCGTTTCTGGATTTCTATAATATCCATAATTTCCTGTTTAATCTGCTCATTATAAATCGGAAAGCAAACCTCTATCCTACGGTAGATATTTCGGTTCATCCAATCGGCCGAACCAAGGTAAACATCATTTTTACCTAAATTATAAAAGATAAAAACACGACCATGTTCTAAATAACGGTCAACAATACGCGTTACCTTGATATTTTCGCTCATGCCTTTTACACCCGGTATTAAACGGCAAATGCTCCGTACGATCATGTCAATCTTTACCCCTGCCTGCGATGCCTCGTAAAGTTTATTGATCAAAACCTTTTCTTCCAGGTTGTTCATCTTAATGGTAATCCCCGATGGCTTGCCCTGTTTGGCATGTTCAATTTCTCTATCAATCAGGTTAAGAAAAACCTGCTGTAAATTGAACTGCGCTACCAATAACTGTTCGAATTGAATCAGATCGGCGCTACTTGGTTTAACTCTTTTGGCGAGGAAAATAAATAGCAGTTCAACCTCACGCAGCATTTCCTTATTGGCCGTCATCAAAATATGATCGGTATAAAAGGCAGCGGTACTTTCGTTAAAGTTCCCGGTGGCAAACAAACCCGAATAGCGCATCCGGTCTCCGCTTTGCCGTTTTACCAGCGCTACTTTGGCATGTACTTTTAAAGCTGTTACACTATAAATAATATCAACGCCCACCTCTTTCATTTTCTTCGCCCACTTAATGTTGTTGGCTTCATCGAAACGGGCTTTAAGCTCTACCAGCACGGTTACTTTTTTACCGTTTTTGGCTGCACTGATTAAAGCATTTACAATTTTCGAATCGCTGGCCACGCGGTACAGTGTTACATAGATTTCCCGAACATCTGCATCAATAGCCGCTTCGTTAAAAAAGCGGAGCACACTGTCGTAACTCTGATAAGGAGTATGTACAATAATATCGTTTTTGTAAATGGCTTCGGTTAAGGACCCATCAATCAGATCGGTATTGCAAAGCTTTGGCCAGTTCTGGTTCGAAAGTTTGGGTACATTTACGGGGAAACCCATCAAATCCTTCAGGTTATGGTATTGCCCGCCTTCCATCCTGTTGGCCTTTTTTAAATTAAAAAGCTTTTTAAGCAGTTCGAACACATTGGCTGGTATACCCGGTTGATGGAGAAAACGCGTGGCTAAACCTGCATCGCGTTTGAGTAATTGTTTCTCCAATTGTTCTGATAAACTGCCGGAGTATTCGTCTTTCAGGTCAATTTCGGCATCCCTGGTAATTTTGAAGCTATAGCAGCCTGTAACCTCTCCTTCAGGAAATATGCGGTCTAAATGGAAACGCACAATATCATCCAGGAAAACAATAAAGGTTTCATCGCCTGCTTCTACCTTATAAAAACGGGGTAACTGATTGGAAGGGATATTTAAAATAATAACTTCAGCACCCGCTTCTTTTTTTAGGGTAACCAAAAAATACAGCTCGTTGTTCGAAGGAAAAAAACTGGTATTTTCATTAATGTATACCGGCTGCAAAAAAGCCATTACCTGACTTAAGAAATACCGGGTTGTACTTGTTTGGATTTCCTGTGGAAACGGCTGTCCATAAATTAAATTAATTTTATTTTTTTTGAGCTGAGGAATAATATCCGATTTCAGCACAACGCCATATCGTTGTTGTTGTTCAGAAATCAGTTGATTGGCGGTATTTAGTAAATTATCGTCAATCCTGATATCGTTATCTTCCTTGTTGCTCAGCTTTTCCAAAGCCAATAGCACAGGCATCCTCACCCGGTAAAACTCATCAAGATTGGAAGAAAATATCGATAAGAACTTAATACGTTCGAGCAATGGAACGGTATTCCGCTCGGCTTCCATTAAAATGCGCTCGTTAAATTTTAACCAGCTTAAATCTCTGTTGAAAAAAGATGTCTCAATCATTTTTTCCATTAAAGTTTACCGTAAGCTGCGTAAGCAATTACAAATGCCAATACGGCCGCGATCAGGCCAAACATGAAAATGTTATAAGCGAGGCGGATCAATTTATATTTCCTCCCCAATACCACGCCCTGCGAATAAACATCGGTAATCAAAGTGCCGTATAAAAAGTCTTTATCGTTCATAACCTTGATCATGCCATCGGTATAACTTGGCAAGCTCATTTTATAGAAGTTACCGAAAAACAACAGGTTAACCTTTTTATTGTCCATATCTTCCTGTGTAAATTCTCCTTTGGGGATAGATGGACGGGTTGACAGAATAGAAACCACCACACAGGTTAAACTCACCATCAATAAAATAAAGGTGGGTATAATCAGGTTGCCATGATCTTCCAGGCGTCTTAACAACAAACTCACAATTAACGAAAGCATGATCGAATTTACCGTAATCAGGATATGTGCCTTATTATCGGCCATATCGCTAAGACGCTGGTTATTGGCCGAAGTAATCCTGAACATGGTTTCGATCCCCTTGTCCGGGCGGTCGTCCTTATCTTTTTTCTTCTTTTTCTCTTGTATAATTACCGGGGCAAAGTTTTTAGGCTCTTCGAGTTCGGTGCTGATTTCTTCTTGGGAGGTTAATTTACTCTTCAGCTTTTCGACATTTTTCTGTTTTTGATCGCTGAGCAACAAATTTGCATAATCGGTATGGTAATGGTGGGATTCCATAAACTGGATATCTTTTTTGCGCCATTCCAGTTTGCTGATGTCTTTTTTATAGATCAGTTCATTTTCCTTGTGCATCAGTTTCCCTTTTGCACGGAAATCGGCAAGGCCCAGGTGGAAAAGATCCGCATCGCAGATAATCTTGTCAATTTCATTTTTAGGATGCTGGGGAATCTTGGTGGCCAGTATCGCGCTTTTAACACTGTCCCGAACTTCCTGATTTACTTTATGTTTGGCCAAAAACTCATCTGCCAGGTCGGCACCTTTTGCTTCATGGTTTAATGCATCTTCAAAATAACCGGTGTCGTGAAAATATGCCGCTACGGTTACCGTGAAAAAATCCTGTTCGTTTAGCTGGTAATGGTTGGCGATCTGCTGGGCCGCATTTACAACTTCCTGTGTATGCTCCAGATTATGATAAACCAATCGCGGATCGTTGTGGGTATGGAAGTAATCGCTAACGTGCTTTTGTACATCTTCCTGCAATTGTTTATAGTTCATGAGTATAGTGTGGTTGGGACAATGTGTTATTCTGAGGGAAATGCATCTTGTTAAAATCCTTTAAAGCTGAAAATTGTTTTGGTTTTTATGGTTATAAAATTACGCTATTTTTTTAAAAACAACCCTGCTCTGCCTTTAACAATAATAATGCCTTATTTTATTTTACATTGAGGATATTTTAGGTAGTCAGAAGTCGGTTAACCGATTAAACAATTAACCGATTAACCAAAGTCTGGGGTCCAAAGTCGGTTAACCGATTAACCAACTAATGACCAATGCACTACCTACTTCACCCGGTAAAGCACTTCCTGTGCTTCCCATAAGCTAGGCACTTCGAGTTTATATACCAATTTATCTAAAACTGCGTTTGGCACAATGGCTTCGCGGTTTTTGTTTTGGCCATGCAGGTGCTGATAAGGCACTTCGATGTATTCGATCCTTACCTTTGCTTTGTACGCGTGAAACAGTTCAATTAACTGCATCGGCATCTGACTGGTGGTATTGGTTGCATTCCAAACAAATGATTGTTGTTTGCGCAAATATACCCTGGCCTGTTCTTTTGCCTCCTGTATCACCTGTCCGTTGCCTTTTTTATCTGTTGGTGATATTCCTCTTTTAGTACGGATCGTATCCAACGAAATAATGGGCCAATCTTTGAAAGTATATTTGATAAAAGTATCTTTTCCTGCACCTGGCAGACCACTCATCAACACCACTTCTGCAACCGGCTGCTCAAATGGAATGTAATCCGGATAAGCATCCTCATGTTGGATGTAATACATTTTTGCTTCTTCTGAAGCAAATTGACGGGGATTGCCCCAGCATTTATTTTCTTTGCAGAATTCTTCAAAACAATCAACCCGGTACAACATCTCTTCCTGATCGTTACATATACGCCCAAGCATATCTGCACGCGCCAATAAGGCAAGCCATTCCGTATTCACTTCCATACTGGCCTTTATTAAGGCTTTAAGCGGATCTGGTTTTTCGAACAGCCAAATCGGTAAACCATGGTACCTTACCAAGCCAACAATCTGCTCTCGGATTTCAAATGGTGTGTTACCACCCAAATAGAGCAGTTGGCGAACAAACTGGGCACCTTTACGGGCATGCCCGTTTGATGTAATGCTGCCATCGGTTTCAAAAACGGTAGTGCTGTATTTCTCTACATCATGCAATAAAGCAGCTGCCCACAAAATTTCCTGATCTTGCAGTGCCAGTGCTTTAAATGTAGGCTCCCTTTGCAATGCTGCCAATACCATCCGGGTATGTATGGCTACATTCCCTTCGGCATGATAACGTGGATCTTGGGCAACATCATTCATTCTTTTTACCCAGCCGAAACGATCTTCGAGGCTATTCCATTCTTTATTTTCGCTAAAGGTCCACATGCTTACCTCCTTCATTTATTAATGGCGCACGTTTCCAGCTTCTGGTCCAATGCTCATCTGTTTTAACATGCCCTTTTCTTACGTATTTAAATACGTTCTGTGCAAAAGCATCTACGGCGTAACCATCGGCATTCCGGCTAACGATACCTTCCATAGTTGTTTTACTTTTGTCGTGTACATCAAAGGGTTCAAATGTACCCGGCCCTGCTACAAGCATTAACATCTCCTTTTCGAACTGTTTTTGATCAGCAGGTGCCGGCTGTATTTTGATCACAGGAACAGTTGGCAGATCTATCAATTTTGCATAAAACACTGTTTCTTCCCAGCTTAACCAGCGCTCATTTTCGCGGATGCCAAACACATGATAGTGATGTTCGAGTTTATGGTATGCGATTGAATGTATTGCGTACAGGTTCTCCAGAAAGAATTCGAGATTGCCCAGATCATTTTTCATCAGCTGCCAGAAACGTCTAAGATCTTCTGTCCATGGTGAGGTTGTTGGTGCTGCATGCGAACGGGCGAAAACGCCATATTTAGAGAGACAATTATTTTCTCCATCTAGTTTTTCGGTATGTATAAGTGTTGGGATCTGTTGTAGATTGTCCCAATAGTCGTGCCGTATCCTATCGTCGCTGGTTGTTCCCGGCGAAAATGGATAATGATAGGTACGACCATATTTTTGTGAAATAGCCATATTGTAATCAGTAAAAATAAAAGATAAACAGTAATTACTCCCTTCCCGGAGGGGAAAGGTCATTTAACATTAATGTGCAAATGAAATTACATGACTCAAGATTTAAATAGTTTTATACAGGTGCAAATGTAGCAAAATGATTTAAACTTCTGAAATTGACATAGATAAGTTCAGATATGCGAATGCCTGAAACCAAATACATTTCTCCACACAAACGTTTGTGTTAACTCAAAAAATACATTAAAAAATACCCTAAACAACTACTAACTAAGTAGTTTCGAAGGGCTTTTTATAAAAAGGAACATTTCTGCCAAAATATCTTCTACTTACAACTACAACACTTACCAATTCTGTGCTGCATCCATAATTCCGGGCAAAAAACAACGATTAACAGGCAAACGTTTGCGTTGACAAGATTGATTTTTTTCTGATTGTTAGTCAGTAACTTAAATCCAGCTTAACGTAAATATACCTGTTTTTATATCGTGTTAATGTCGAAGTTTTGGATTGGGGCTAAGTATAGCAATAATACCTGCCTACTTGAGGCAGGTAATTTACCGTTGAAGAATGAGGCTAGGTTAAAGCAAAATTATTTCTTGTTATGACAAGGTGATCAGATCATGCAAACAATTACTAACAACCCAAATATCAACTAAATCCCCAAAAAAAAATGAAAAAAACAACTTCATTCCTGGTCAGTATTTTATTATTACTTGCCATTTCGTCTTGTAAAAAAACAGAAACTTTACAAGAAACAGAAGCCTCAAAAATTAAAAGCAGCATTGCAACTACCGAAAGCTTAGGCGGCTCTTCACTAAACGTAGGTTTAGGCGGCAATGGCTATACCGCTGGTACCGGTGGATTAATTAACGACAGTGGTTTGCACAACTGGACATCAACAAGTACCATTACCAGTGTTTGGTTCCGTTTAGGCCTTACCGGCAGTTTAACTGTAGCTATAAAAGGCACCGTACCTTCGGGAAGCAGCAATATTAAAGTAACCATTAACGGTACTGTATTTAATAAGACGATTACGGGCACGAGCGCCACCACCACTACAATTGGCACCGTAAACATAGCCGCAGCAGGTTATGTTAGGGTAGACATACAGGGTGTTAGTAAAACGGGAAGTTACTTTGGCGATATTTCGGATCTGGTAATCAGCGGGCCAACTGTTGCTTCTGGTGTACAATATGCCAATACTGTAGCCGATTATTACTGGTCGAGAAGAGGCCCTTCGTGCCACTTGGGCTATACTGTACCATCAGGCACAGAGTGGTTTTATAGTGAACTTACTGTGCCGAGCGGACAAGATAAAATTGGTTCTTACTTTATGGCCGATGGTTTTGATGGCGGTTATTTTGGCATGCAGGTTAATTCGGCTACCGAAAGAAGAGTGTTATTCTCTGTATGGGATCCATCAACAGGCTCCACTACCCTGGTTAGAAAAGGAACCGACATCACCAGCAATGGTTTCGGTGGCGAAGGTACCGGCGGACAATCATATTTATTATTTAACTGGGCAGCAGGCACCACGTACAAATTCTTGTTACAGGGCAAACCTGACGGTGCAGGTGGCTCTGATTATACAGCCTGGTTTTATGCACCAGAAAATGGCGCATGGAAAATTATTGCACAATGGAAACGCCCAAATACAACTGCTTATTTAACGGGCATGTATTCATTTGTAGAAAACTTCAATCCAGACCAGGGCTATCTGCAAAGAAGCTGCAATTATGGCAACCAATGGTACAAAACCAGTACAGGCAGCTGGACAGAAGTTACGGGTGCCAGGTTTACTTATGATGCTACCGCCTCGGCAGAACAGCGTATGGATTACCAGGGCGGCGTAACAGGCAACAGTTTCTATTTAAAAAATGGCGGTTTCTTTGCTACTTACACCACTTACGGCACCACTTTTACCCGAACAGCTACAGGTACTGCACCAAGTGTTAATTTAACCACATTACCCTAATTATATCCCAGGTGCCCAATTATGAGGTACCTGGGATATATCAACCCTACAAAAAACTATGAAAAACAACTGCCTAACCATTTTCCTTATGGGTTTTCTTTTTATGAGCTGTAAGAAAGATCACCCCTTAACTGCCACCAACAGTAGTACTTCATTTAAACCAAAAACCTTGAGTGTTACCGGCACATCAACCCCGATTAAGCTAAAAGTTTTACAGTTAAACGTTTGGCAAGAAGGTACACTAGTAACAGAAGGCTTTAATGGCATTGTTGATGCAATTGTACAATCGGGAGCCGATGTTATTACCTTAAGTGAGGTACGCAATTACAACAATACAAATTTTAGTTCCAGGATTGTTACCGCATTGCAAGCAAAAGGGCTTACTTTTTACTCCTTTAAGGATGATAACGTTGGCATTGTATCTAAATATTCAATTGCTTCTTTTAAAGCATCTATATATGGAAACGCATTTGATAAAGCCATTATAAAACTTAACGTTAATACCCAGGTGGCGGTTTATTCGGCACATTTAGATTATCTAAATTATGCCTGTTACCTGCCAAGAGGTTATGATGGCAACAGCTTTAAAAAGATAAGTAAACCCATTACCGACGTAAATGCTGTTTTGGCTTCTAACCTGCAATCGAGCAGAGATGAGCAAATTACGGCTTTTATTAACGATGCCAAGCTGGAAAGAGATAGCTGAAGAATTGTAATATTGGGCGGAGATTTTAATGAACCTTCGCATTTAGACTGGGTTGATGCGCAAAAAAACCTGTTCGATCATCATGGCACCATTGTACCCTGGCAAAGCAGTGTAGCTTTATATGCCAAAGGATTTAAAGATTCGTACCGGGTTAAAAATCCAAATCCGGTGTTAGCCCCTGGCTTTACCTGGGCCGCTTTTAATACCAGTGCCAATTTATCATCGCTAGTATGGGCACCAGATGCCGACGAAAGAGATCGGATTGATTATCTTTATTATGCAGATAACAGCAACAGGATCAGTGTTGACGAATCTATTGTATTTGGCCCTTCGGGTTCTATAGTACGTGGACAGGGTTACGAGGATGCTACTTATACTAACCCTTTTGTTATCCCTACAGGAACATGGCCTTCTGATCATAAAGGCCTTATCACCACCTTTTCGATTACAACAGTTCTACCCACTTTAACCATAAATAAAACTGCCTATTTAACTGGAGAGACCATTACGGTAAATTTTGCCAACGGTTCTACCGATCCGCAGGCTTGGGTAGGTATTTATCAAAATGGCAAAGTACCCGGCACCAGTAATTATGCCAGCACATGGAAATATACCAATGGTCTTGCAAGCGGAAGCACAACATTAACACTGCCTGCCAATAGTGCTGCGGGTACTTACTTTGTGGCATATTTTAAAGATAACGCTTATGTCGAAATTGCACCAAGAGTTCTTTTTACGTATGGCAACTAATAATCGAAGCAACATAATTCATAAAGCTGCCGTTTTCCAGACTGGGAAACGGCAGCTTTAACAAAATTCCAAGATTCAGATTCAGTGTCCAATAGGCATTATTCAAACCGATTTAGCCTAACAGATTGTTTCGTTGGCCAAAAAGCCACCTCAGCAATAACGGTCTCGCCCGAACAATTGACAAATGAACTAATCCTCTTCCTCTTCTTCATTTTTCACCTTACTCAACAGATCATACGCACCTTTCACCACTACTTTTGGTTTTGTAACCGCTTCAGCAAATGAAACCTGTGTGTAGCCATTTTCGGCAACATCTGTTTTTACTTCCATCATGCGGTAGCGGTAAGCTAATTTTGAAGCAGACTGCTCGATGAACACATATTTCTTACCCTCAAATTCTACAATGGCTGCATCAGGTAAAGCCTCTACTTT
>Ga0163161_10000261_pt1 | contig 46457 bp, 38 predicted proteins | sample S45metaG_FD_129847 | JGI IMG/M metagenome (GOLD analysis project Ga0163161, IMG submission 129847) | Switchgrass rhizosphere microbial communities from Kellogg Biological Station, Michigan, USA - S4-5 metaG | ecosystem: Host-associated > Plants > Roots > Rhizosphere > Soil | place: USA... | reverse complement strand
TTCATTATTTCTTAACGAATTACAACCAGACTTATCATAAAAACCACCAAAATTGGGGAAGAACCACTTTCACTGAAATACACAACTATAGATGAATCCATGAATGTTATTGATAAGCGTTATTAATTTAGCGTGCGGCAGTTATTTGAATAAAATTCCCCATACTGCCTAGCCACTAAGATAAACAACTTCAGCCTGAATTTCAAAATCGGATCAGATGTTATATTATGCGGATAATATCCGCTGTCCGTCAGTTTCCATCCGGCCAGCTTAATACCATTATCTACTGATACCTGTTGATATATTCCTGAAGACCGCCCTTCATGCCCACACCAACGGCTTCAAACCTCCACTCCCCGTTACGGCGGTAGATCCGTCCGAATTCAACTGCGGTTTCGATCGAGAAATCCTCTTCCAGTTCGTATTTTAATACTTCCACACCATCCTTGTCCACGATGCGCACAAATGAATTGCGGACCTGGCCGAAATTCTGCCTGCGTACCTCAGCTTCATGAATGGTCACTACAATACACAGTTCGCTCACCAAAGGATCCGCAATGGACAGGTCCACGTTTATTGCCTCATCGTCCCCATCGCCTTCACCTGTCAGGTTATCACCCGTGTGCACCAATGCCCCATCAGGTGAGGTAAGATTGTTATAGAATATAAAGTGGTTATCGCTGATCAGTTTTTTGTTTTCGCCCAGCATGAATACCGAGGCATCGAGATCGAAATCATTACCGCCGAAGCTATTGGTGTCCCAGCCCAGCCCGATGGTAAATTTCGGGGCCTTTAAATTTTCACGTTGTCCTTTTTGGAGATTGATTGCCATATAATTTAGTTTCTGTATATGATCTAAAATTAGAAAAGATTATCAAGAAAGCATTTTTAAGTTGTAATTAATATTTATTATTTAACAGAACTTTCCATGGCAAATATCGGGTTATACGGGCAATTTCCTTACGGTTAACCGTAAACAGTGTAAATAATGCTTTCAAATAATTTTCCTCTTTGGGTCTCAGACTATCAGCAGATAATTTATATATGACAAAGGTATTGCCTCCATCCTTTATGGGTAGATATTTATCTAAAAATGAGAACATGATAATTCTTGCATTTATCTGTCAGGGACAGACGCGGCATCCTTTTGGAACAAAAGATATAGCAAATGGCCAGGCCCGTAGGGGACAGCCAAAACAAAAACCTGAAAACACTAAAAAATTTAACCTTAATAAAAACAACCTATCAGAACCAAAACAATAAATCACACTAACCCTAGTAATAACAGACACTAACCGCACCAAACAGAATAGCCAGATTAATCCCCCCTTTGTTTTAGATAGTCCTTCCCTCACCTCCTCCTGTCCCTCCACCGCATAAAATCCTCAAACTCCTTCCTCCTTTTCCTCCTTCTATCCCTGTTCCAAAAAAAAGCAACCACAAAAAGCACCCAGCAGCCCTTGGCCATCAAAACCAACAAGATAGAAACAGGGTATTTCGCCCCAAGCGCACCTATCATACAGCAAAAACTAACAAAAACAGTCAGTATAAATTTACCAAACCAGTTCATAACAGATCATTAACCAGGACCAATCAACAAACACGCTTCTGATTAATCCAGCCAAACAAAATAACCAACCGAAAACTAAAACCGAATACCACCGTGGAGAAACGAATACTCACCGTGGCGAAACCCATCCATGCCGTGGCGAAAAGAAATACCTAGCACCAAAAATAAATACCATTTCCTACCGGGAAATATGCAGACCAGCTACAAAAGAAAACACCGGATGCGCAGCCATCAGGAGACAGCCAGATATGAAGCCAGACAAAAGTTCAAACGTACTTAGCTGAAACAAGCCGACAGCAGACCCAACCATAACCTGGTCCAATCCCCACCATCCACCACCTACCGCCTTAGCCCGCCTAAAGGAGCTATTTGTTATTCAATGCAAATGCCATTGAAATAAAATCCCCGACACTGATGCCCAATATGGCCATACCCGCATCATGCGGGGTTTCCAATTTATATCTCCCCGCTGCCGAACCGTTAAGCGCATAATCATAACCGTCGATAGTCACAACGCACCAGTGCTTATACCTGCACTCGATAATTACCTCATCAGCATAAAACGGCCACTCGCCCTGATAGTCCCGCCTATAAATCTTTTTCCAGCGGTAATCCGGATACGTATGCCTTTTTAGCTCATCAATCACGCCCCTCTTGTAAGCCTTTATTTCAACTGCTTTATAAGTACTGGTAAGTTGCCTGTAATCCGTTTTACCAAGCTTATCGGGATAGATCATCGCAAAATCGAACAAGTGAGCTGAAAACTGTTTTGCCCGGTCCCCAAGCGTACCGAAATTATACTGCCTTGATAGGCCTACAACATATTTCTCCAGAATAATGATGATATGCCTGGAAATATCCCCATAGACCTCCTTTTCCAGATCACGATCGCCAAGTTTATCATAGCCCAGTTTTTGTAGTACACCGTGTTCGAAAGATTCCCAAAGCTCTTTGGGATTGACCGAAGGTTTCTTGCTTGCCGTAATGATATCAAAATTATGGTACCGCGCCATCTTACCGAATTCAGAAAGGATATGCAGCAGTGATTTGAGTTCCGGATCACCCGTTAAAAAATCCTTATCCCCGATCAGGTAAAACTTATTATGGTCATCAAAATAATTGGCAAGGATCTCCGCCAAAAGAGATTCGAGATCATGTCCCAGGTTCTTGATGAACTGAAAATCCGGATAAGTATTGTGCTTATAATGGTAAGCGTTACAGAGATAAGATTTCATGAGCCGCTCGAAACCCTGAGAAAGCAACTGAAAGGGCAAAAAATAAAAACTGTTCGAAAAACCGATATTCTGCAGTTCCCCGAAACCCAGCCTGATCAGCCTGGCCGCCGTCTCGATCTCATCGAGTAAGGCAATGTCTTTAAAAATCTCCTGATTGTCTTTCATCTGTAGGCACCGGAATGATAAATATCAATCTCAACCTATATCATGATCGAGTTAACCTGAACGCAAAAGTCTCTTCACGCTTACGAACAGGATAATGATCTGATCAATTGAATTATTTTATATCCGGATTTATAATTTCATCAGCACTTTTCCTTCAATGCTTTTTTTTGAAATCATGCCAAATGACCGGGAATCGAATGAATTTTCGCGATTATCCCCCATCATGAAATAGTAATCATTCTTAAACACATAAGAATCACATGGTTTACCGTCAACAAAATACATATTGTTCTTTTTTCTGATCAAAATTTTCTCTTCCCGGCGGAGTATATTTCTATATGATGCTATAGTTTTTGAATTCAACTTGATTTTCATTCCTACAGTCGGCAGGGTGATGTAATCAAAATCCTGGATTATTTTTTCGTCTGATAATTGATCTGATAATATATCGTTCGTGATTTTATTCGTACCAACGATTGTAACGGAATCAATCGAAGGAGATCCCATTATTTCATTTTTTTCAATCGCAGTTAATTTAAGAATAACAAATTTTTTAGATCGCCTAAATTCGCTTACAATGGGATCAATATTTGCTTTAATTATCCGGTTTACGATCTGAGAATAATTATTATACCAAAATTTATACAAATGAAGCGCACTATCCTGCTCATTTATAAGCTTATGATCAACATATACTTTGCCAGCTTTCATCATTATCGATTTACCCGGTGTACAGAGGCAGCGTTTCACATAAAATGTTGAATCTGAATCAGCAATCTTAAAAACGAGTATATCGTTAAGTTCGGGATTACCTACAGCTTTTAACTTTGAGAATAGCCTTGCCAAAGTACCATTATATAAAGTTTTGTCAATAATAATCAGATCTCCTGTATGCAAAGTATTTTCCATGGAGTTACTTGGAACGAAAAAGACATCAAAGAAACACGATCTCAGAACAAGTAGCAGCATAAAAAGCCAAAACAGGATTTTCATCAGGGCTTTGAGCAACCGCCACGAAAGAGCACTTAATCTGTTGTACGACAAAATGTTGTTAATAAGATGCTAATTAATACAAATAGTTTCTAATAAAGAGGTCGGCAGTCTTCTTATCTTGTTTGATGATGCTGTTATCCCTTAACGCCTGCCTTAATTTGGCGTTATTAATCGCCTCCCCTCCGGAAGGCGGTTTAATCTGATCGTGAGGAACCTGTTTCGCTGTCACCTGTGTAGCAAACCAGCTCATATGCTCATGTGGGAGTGCCACTCCAAGAACCATACCCGGCAGTCCTTTTATAAATTCCGGCCCGCCGCGGGGAACTATCCGGTCAGTATAGAATGCGACAACATAAACCGAATCCATTATGATCGCATTTGCTCTCCGACAGCTAAAGCCTGCGATATCTTTCATCTCATTAGTAATTTTCCACTCGACTTTGTCAGAAGTATCACCAACAAGATAATCCTGGTCAAAAATTGTTTTCTTCGCTATAAATGTATTTTTGGTAAGGTCAGAATATACAATTTTAAGCATTTGCAGTAATGAGACTTCTGGTGTATTGGCAATTTTGCTATTGGGTGAATAAAGGGTCACATGATCATTAAAGAGCAAAGTAAAGTTTGTTACACCAAATTGTGGATTACCTGATTTATAGTTTTCCGCAAATTTGTTTCTGTTAAATGTCGCGTTATTTACATAGAATTCATCCAATATAGCATAGGCGTTAACACGTTTTTGAAAAAGTATTTCGCCTTCATGTATAATTGGTTTGGATTGTGAGAAAACTGTATTACTAAAAAAAATCAAAATATAGGCAACAGTTATGTATACTTTCATAATCAAGTGATTTATTCTATGTTATCTCCAATTTTATTGAAATTCCATACCAGCGAAACCATGAAATACCTGCCAATAGTGGTATACCTGTTTTGAGTGATCAAATTGGCATATGATTTTCGGTTGAATCCGATATTTTGGTTCAAGATATCATTCGCCGATAATTTTAATAAAAAATCTTCTTTCTTTAAAATACGCTTCTCAATTGAAATATTCCAAATAAACCGGCTAAAATCGTCATTAAATGTTTGGGTTCTACCCTGCCAGGTATAATTGCCGTCTGTGTGTATTTGAAGTTTCCCCCGGAAAAAAAAACTCACGTAAGGGTTCACACTATATCCCCAGGAATTGTTACTGAGGGAGGGTTGCAAACTGTTACTATTCACATTGTAATTTGTGCCCAGACTAGTTCCGATATAGTATATAGAATCGATTGATTTCGAGATGACAAGATTGAACTGGTAGGTATTTGAATTGGTAACATTTAAAGTTCCATTTGTAATGCCAGCATATTTCGCTCCGATAAATCCGCCGTCGGCCCCATAGTCCAAACTCCAGTTTTTTATTTTATTTCTATATAAAAAATTTGCTGAGTATGTTGAAGTCGATTCTGAATTAAGGTTCACATAGGTATTAACAGTTTTACCTGTTACCTTATTGGTTTCTGTCGATATCGTAATCGGATCGTGAATCATGGAGTAATCCCCTCTTATATCAATGTACTTGGAACCTTTAAATAACTGGTATGAAGTTGAAAAAGAATTACTAAACATTGGCCTAAGCAATGTATTACCGACAAATATATTCAGTGGGTCTCTATTATCGATAATTGGCTGTAATTGGTGGATTGCCGGCTGTGTCGTGTTACCCTGATAGTTAAATGTCAGTGATCTTGATGAGGAAATGTTGTACACCATTAACGTTTTAGGATACCAGTTTGTAAATGCCCTTGTTAACGTCGAGCCATTAAATAAATTCCTTTGTGTGAATTTGTTTGATTCGACATCACTTCCAATTTGGATCCTAAGTTTTTTCGATTTATAGACATAAGCAAGCCCACCCTTATGAAAAAACTGATCAAATTGATAGTCATTGCTATAAAGACTGTCAAGCGTATTACTAAAATCACCATTCGGGGACCTATTAAAGGTACCTAACTCAGCTTTTGCATTTTGAACAGCCAGTCCATAATTACCTATGAGCGAACTTTGTTTACTTAATGGCTCAGTGTAAATCAACTTCAGTTCATAGGCCATTGAACTGTTGCTGGCTCTTTTAAATTGATCAAAAGTCTGGCTACTGTCGACTTTATTGCTTATGCTGAGGAAATTACTTGTCGCATAAAAATTTCCAGTGCTATTATTTTCCCTAATTGATGTATTAAAATTTAGCGAAATAGTCCGCCTTTCCTTATTAAATTTCTTTTGCCACAACAAATTACCCACAAATAAATTTGCCTTATCTTTCGTTAGATCCTGGCTATAATTGTTGTTTATCACGGCAAACGTTCCGTCCTTGGTTTCTGCAATATCTATTTGGTCAGTCTTTTTATTAACCAATGAGCCTTGTAGGGACAACTTTAACTCAGAGGTTGAATCTATTTTTTTTGAATAAAAAACACTGAGGCCCTGCCTGAAAATCTGATTTTTGTTTTTGCTGTCCAACGTTGAATACAGGGGGGCATCAGGTATATTATTTTGGATGATGGTATTGGACTCGCCAGTTACCTGGAGGTCACCTAACTTATAATTTGCATTAATAGACTGCCGGTCATTATCCCATTTGTTGTTGTAATGCAGACCTCCGGAAAAGCTTCTGGGGATTCCCGCTCCTTGATAAGTCCCATCCCATGAATCGAGCTCATTTTGTATAGGATTTTCCCTTCCATCGGCAAAATCCCGCTGTGATTTACTGTCCAAACCAACTTTCCCGGTATTGCTCAGGTTGACAAAGGCGGCAATTTTTTCGTTACCGCGAAAATTGTTGTACAACGCCTGATTCTCATAAAATTTCCTGTTCCCCAGGCCCGTTTCGATTTTCCCGAAATGACCCTGTTTTTTTTCCTTCTTTATTTTCAGGTCAATGGTCAGAGATTTATGTCCATCATCGACTCCTGAGAAAGCCGCCTGATCGCTTTTTTTGTCATAAAGCTGTACTTTATCAACGATATCTGCTTTTAAATTTTTTGTTATAAGGGTTGGGTCATCACCAAAAAATTCTTCTCCATCAACCAACACCCTATCAACTCGCTTTCCATATGCACTAATGTTACCCTTGTTGTCTACATTCAAACCGGGCAGCTGCTTTAACATTTCTTCAACAGATGCATCTGGTTTTATACGAAAACTTCCAACATCAAACTCGGTAGTATCTCCTTTGAATGTGACCGCCCTTTTTGCCCTGATTATAACTTCATTCAACAGTACCGATTTAGGGGTCAACGTTACAACATCAAAAACCTTGATTTCTGAAAGCGAATCAAGGTTAAAGTTTTCAGTATAGTCAGCGTAATCGGGATAGGTCACCAACAGAATATAATTTCCTTTACCGGCATGGTTAAAAACAAATGCTCCATCATTATTGCTTCTTGTAGAGGCCAATAAAACCGAATCTTTCTGACGCAGAACTGATATTGAAGCCTCACGGAGAGGGCCATTCATAGAGGAGCTCAATATTTTCCCTTTGATCACTGAAATCTGGGCCGAAACCTCTGATGTCAAGACGGAGAAAAATAAGGTAACAAATAATAACTTTTGAAACATTTTAAAACTGATCATAAATCTTTACCATTTTCGCTACCCACCATTTGTTGTTATTTTCCAAATATATTACAGATTTATTTCTTCTGATCAAACATCTATTGATACAAATTACACTCAACAGCGAATCGCTTTGCTGTAAGAAAAGATTGTCCCGATCGTTCATCAGCTAAATATCAGATTGCAATTCAATCCGGGAAGACACTCAATGGCCGATGAAAAGTCGGCCCTTATGAATAAAGCCACTTCACAAATTCTTTCAGTGAAGTGGCTTTGTTAAAATAACACTAACAAATACTAATTCTTTGGCGTTGCGTTTGTTGTAGTGTGCGGAGTACCGTCAGATCCGGTGTAGCTACATTTCTCATCCAACTTTGAAATGCAGTCCGTTCCACCAGATCCCGGATTTTCAACTAATCGCAAACTTGCGTTTGCTTTAATAATCTTCGGAGATAATGCTGAGTAGGCCGCATTTGACTGTGAATAATTTGTTACGCCAATAGCTAAAGCAGCGAAAGCGATACCTGACTTTATCAGGTTTGATTTTTGGAATAAATTTTTCATGATACTTATGTTTATTTAATTAAAAAAATAATTCAAGGAAAGCACACTATTCGAAATTAAACGACTATTTGACAAAACCATATAATGTTAAAATCAATGGCGAAAACGATGTACTGTATTTCACCGTAATTCTTTTGTTCTGAAACCCTAAAGTCCCCTTTTTACTTATAAATACAGCGACAACCGAGTCGACCATACCAGGAGGGATGGGGAGCTTGTTATAGCTGGCAACTGTACAGCCACAGCTGGCCGAGGCATCGGTGATAATCAAAGGCTTTTGTCCAATATTTCTAAAGCGAAATGCGTGAACTATGGTATCGCCCAATTTAATTTTTCCAAATCCGAAACTGACACTATCCATAAATTTCACATTTACAATCTTTGCGTCGTTTTCTTGAGCTTTTGGCAATGAATATTTGTGACTAGAGCCACTCAGGTCTTGTTTCTTTTCAGGTTGACAGCCGACATAACCAACACAGCATAAAAGGATAAGTATGATCATTAATATATCTCTTCTCATATAATATTTGACAACGCTTCAAAGCGAACAGAGCTAGATTTAATTTCCTATTTTTTTATTTTATATTAGTATTACTGACCTGTATTCTAGGGCAATATGTATTTAACCAATCTTACATTGGTCGCGCCATACATAGCGAACATAACCTTGGGATTGTTTTCATCAATACTTATTCTCCTGCACTTTCTGTCCAATTTCAGCTTTTCAACAGGATTTCCCTGCCAGTCGTAAACAAGGATATCGTCGCAAAAAACCTCACCCTTATCGGATCCATTAAACAGCGTATATATTTTCTTTTCTGTGACCGCAACATCATTAAACCCGTTTTTACTACCTGGCAGCATTTTAGCTCTTGTTTGTTGGGGCGTACTTACAACATTGAATAGAGGCAGATAATAAACCTTTTCATATTTAACATTAAATCTATTATCCCTGTCGATATCAAATATTTGCATCAAAGCACCTTTCCCTGAAAAATAGACAAATTCAAAATTACTACCTGGCCTGACCTGCAGTTTCAAATTAAGTACAGATTTAAAAACGCTATAAAATGTAGAGTCTTGATAATAATGATCAAAAGCTTTGTTTTCAAATCTTGGTAAATCCAATCCAGTTGTTAACGTGTTGGATGATATATTAGCAATGGCAAACATTTTATTGTCGAATTTGGAGTAGGCTAGTTGCCCGAATATTGTAGAGTCGTTCAGCAAAAATGAACTGTTATAACCAAATTTCTTCGTATAATATATAGGGTTGGGTTTATAGGAGGATGTCAGTAATTTCCCCCAATTATAACGGACCACCTTGCACGGCGGATTTAATTGTAAAACTGTAAAATCTGATTTGCTATTAATGGCACTATTTACAGAAATTGCATTGATGTCGAAATCTGATTCCTGATCTCCGGAAAATACAAATTTTTTGATAATACTGCCATCATTCATATTGACTAAGGTAACCGCAGTGCTACCGCTGATATCATTGAAGATGCCTATAGAGTCCCGAATCGAAAAGTTGTAAGGCATATACAATATTGAATCATTTGCGAGCCGGAACTCTTTGCCTTTTAAAACTTGGCCGTCAAAAGCAGAGAAATCATCCAAGGGACTGAGTTCTTTTTTTGTACAGGCCATCGCAAGCAGGAGAAAAAGTATTGCCAGGGATAACTTAATTCTATTCACAGACATCAAAAAAGCAGATTATTTACGGATATTAAATTGATATGTCACCTGATTTGTAAGGCAATTGATTGTTTTTTTCGATGCGGCAGAAACAATATGTTGCCTATATCGGCAACATATTGTTTAAGAGGTAGGCATCAGGATTATTTGTTATCCTTTGCATTTGATGTTGTGTGCGGAATACCATCAGATGTGGTAAAGCTACAGGTAGAATTTAGCTCAACAGCGCAAGGGTTTGTTCCTCCCCCTGGATTTTCCACAAGCCGTACACTGGCATTAGCTCTGATAATTTTTGGCGAAAGCGCGGAGAAGCTCTCATTTGATTGAGAATAATTGATTACGCCGATAGCTAATGCAGCAACTGCGAGTCCCGATTTCAACAGGCTTGATTTTTGGAAAAGGTTTTTCATAGTTTATGATTTATTATGTTAAAAAAGTAAAAAAGCAAAATTGAGCCTACAAAACGCAACTTTATAAAACAGCTATAATGGTAAAAGCATTTACTAAATAGCGTTTACTTCCTGTACGCCACTGCTGTTAAAAATATCTGTTTTGATGAACTTGGTTCTACTAAATTATGACGTGAAAAGAATAATTCATATCCCCAGATGGGCTGAACCTTTAGATTCGATTTAGAAAGATGTTCTGCCGATGTGAAAACATCTATTACTGATGTAGAAATTTAACATGGATGCTTGCAGGCAAATTTTAGCAATTAAACTTAATCCTATATAAATTAGATAGTTTGAACTAAGCTTTAATTTGGTAAACTTATTCAAACGGCTGCTTAGCGATATCCAGCAATAATTTATGGATTTATAATCTTTCCCCGTCAACGGCCTACAGACTATTGCCTCTATACCTAAAACATGCTGTAATTAACTATTGTAAAAAAAAGAACATTAAATAAAGTTTTTTTTTTAGATTACAATTTCGATAAGTTTAAAAACGAGATGAATATGAAATTGAAATGTATCATTGTAGATGATGACATTAATGCTATAAACGATTTAAAAAATTATATAAATAGTCTTGAGAACATAATTTTAGTGAATGCCTACACGAATCCGATCTATGCACTGAAAGAGATCACAGCTTCGGAATCCGTTAACATTTTGTTTATGGATATTGATATGCCAATGATATCGGGATTAGACCTAGCCAAAGCGGTCCGTCATAAAACTGAAAAATTAATCTTTACCACTTCCCACACCGAGTATGCATTAAAAGCGTATGAAGTTTTTGCGAACGATTATCTTTTAAAACCTTTCACCTTTTTTAAATTTGCTGAAACAATTAACCGACATTTCCCAATAGCAGAGATGAAAGGAGAAATTAAGGCTAGAGACCATTCCGAATATTTTTTTGCAAGGGATAGATCGGTTACCAATTCTTTGATTAAAATACTTATAGCTGAAATTCTGTTGATAGAAAGTTCCGGTAATTATGTAAAAATATTCACCAAAAATGGATCGGTTCTCACTTACATTTCTCTTGCTGAAATGAGGGACATTTTAAAGTCCCATACTGACTTCTTACAAGTCCACCGCTCATTCATTGTTGCAATTAACCGCATTGCCGCTGTAGAAGGAAACACTATCAGGCTGGAAGACGGACAGTTGGTAACAATCGGTAAAAGCTTCAGGGAAAATGTTTATGATTATATTCAAAAAAGAACCATCAAGGCCGGAGGGAATTTTGGAGACCTTGATGGCTAAAATTAGCGTTTTAATGCGTAAAAATTGTTAGGGAAATTGTCTGACTCGTCGGATTAGTAGGATCCGTTGAAAGCATTGTGTACGATTTAAGTTTTTTGAATACAAAAATTGTTTTCTTTGAAATTTTTTTTGATTGTCTCATAGGTATCTTTTTTCGAGAAAACTATGCTGATAATCATGCTGTGGGTAATTATTTATATATAAGGAAAAAACATTGATTTAGAAGTTCAATCTGTTGATATGAAGAATATTTCGAAATGGATCAAAATCCATAAATACCATTTTATGGGATGGGCTATCTTTCTTTTTTATGAAGTACTGCTTGTAGGAATATGGACTAAGCACTTCAGTAACTTTGGCACCTATTTTACACATTACCTGCTTAACATATCATTGTTTTATATACATGCGCATCTTACGCTGAAGACGGCCCTATCTGATAATAGAAGGGTATTCTGGAAAGCTCCTCTTTTTATTCTCATCGAGATTTCTATGTATGTTTTTATTCTGTTTATTACACAGTATTCACTTATCCGGTATACTCATGTCTTACATCAGAGAGTGCTAATTTTTGACTATGACTTTATCGTAGGAGCCGTTTTCAGATTTTTCTATTTGACATCGTTTTCATCGGTTTACTATTTCCTAAAAACCTATTTAGCTGAAAAAAAGAAAACTACGGATATGGAAACACAGCGACTTGAGAACATCATTAAATTAGCGCGGTCTGAAAATGCATATTTACGCGCGCAGATAAACCCTCATTTCTTATTCAACACATTAGACTTCATTTATAGAAACACGAGAATTCAAGCCCCTGTTGCAGCTGAAGCTATTGCGGCAGTTTCAAATATGATGCGTTATGCTGTTGACGGAACCAGTGATGATGAGCTTGTGGAGCTTGGGCGGGAAATAGATCAGGTCGAGCAGCTTATTCACATTCATCAGTTAAAGGAGGATGAAATTCTTCATATTAGATTTTGGTGGGATGAAGAGATTAGATCTCTGAAAATCATACCTTTAATGCTTATCACACTAGCCGAGAATATTTTTAAGCATGGGAATTTAAAGGATAAACAGTCTATGGCAACAATGAGGATTGAGATTAAAGAATCAGACCTTAGCATCACGACCGAAAATTTGGTAAATCCATTTCCAGTTATATCAGGATATGGGTCAGGACTGAATAACATTAGTAAACGATTAGAACATGCCTATGGAACAAATGCCCGCCTATCATATTCGTCCACCGAAGAGGGATATTTCATCTTGAACATTGTAATCAGAAATATTGCGGCAAATCTTTAATTTATGACTGAGTCAGTCAATTTTGTATATATTTTATGATCAGTGTGGGATTCATCTATACGAACGGCATTTATTTTAAATGTATTTATTTGAAATGTATCTTGGGTTTTAATTTTATTCAATAATATGTCAAAATGTATAATTGTAGATGACGAATTACAGGCAGTTAACACTTTGTCCAGTTACATCTCAAATCTTTCAGGACTGGGGGTTGAAAAAAGGCTTTACCGACCCTTTAGTTGCCCTAAATGAAATCTCCAATGGTGAAACAGTTGATATTCTCTTCCTTGACATACAAATGCCGAAAATTTCTGGGCTTGGTCCTGCGCGTTTCGGTCAGCAGATCCAGTCAGGATACGCTGGCCAAATGTCTAAAATCTTTCCGGCTCTTTGATCTCGATCTAAATGCTCTTCGCGCTGAGCGCCAGGCCAAAGGCAATTTACAGCTAACACTTAAGCTGGGATAGCGTCCTTAACCTAACTGTGGAACCGTCCGATGTGATCTCATATGACTACCAATCATCTGAAAATGGTAAACCCGTGAAATTTACTCCGATAAAAAATCAGATACTTAAAACGGTTCTCCCTGAATTTGAGCAGTATCAGACACTTCTGTAGCAAATAATCTTTCAACAGTTGCTCCACATGCTTTTGCAACATTCAAAAGGTCTGTTTTTGCTTGATCTGGAGTTGTGTCATTCTTTAAAAGGGATGTATTTGGTAAGTAATAATTATCAATCCCGTTACTTATAGTAAAGTTATCAAAGTAGTCCAGATCTTTCATAGCATCTTTAACTGCTTTGTTTTTGCTTTCACCAATATATGGCGTTTTAATATCGTAAGTAATAAGAACTGTCATAAACTCGTGTTTCATTAAAGATACAATATAGTAATATTATTCTACTTTTTAGGAGGTGGGACTTTCTACAACGCACTGAGCAACTGATGAAATGTAGGCTGAGGTTTTTCTTTGATCTCCTGTTCTAGTGTTAATTGATTTAACGCTAAATAAGAAAATTCTTTCAATAGTTCTGCAGCCTTTGCTGATAAGGTTTCAGCCTCTGCCTTCTCAACCAGATTAAATAATATTTTAGGTATTTCTTTCAGGTATAAACCATTGTTCCATTCCTTTTTGAAATCCCAAAAAGGCAACTGGTTTAATATCTTTAATCCCATTAGCGGTAACATTAAAAAGCTCCAATATATTGCTATATGAATCAAAACAGCATTATTATCTAATACTGCATAAAAAACGCTAATTAAAAACATACTCAAAACACTAGCGTTTATGTGGGATTTTAGATGGTAATAAATAATCATTACCTTGCCCCCATATCGCCAATTGCCTCCAATAACGATAGAACTTGAAAGACTACAGAAATTTTTCGGACGACATACTCTCTGCATTGTTAAGCGATGGGGACCGTTATGCCTACGCGGAAATTTTCGAGCGGTACTCAGAGCTTCTTGTCGCACATGCCTATAAAATGCTCCCGGACCGGGAGGAAGCTGGAGACATCGTTCAGGACGTGATGCTGAACCTCTGGGAAAAACGGCACCAGATCAGCACCGGGATGTCGCTAGGCGGATACCTGTACACTTCCATGCGCAACCGCATATTCAATGCCCTGTCCCATAAAAAAGTCGTTGGCAGATATGCCGAATCCATCATATCCTATATGGAGGGAACCCATGTCCATTCGGATGAACCGCTCAGGGAAAAGGAGCTCAGATCGCTGCTCGACAGGGAAATAAATGCCCTGCCCGATAAAATGAGGGCCGTATTCATCCTCTACAAAATGGAGGACCTAAACTATAAGGAAATCGCAGACCGCCTAGGCATTACAGATAAGACCGCTAAGCAGCAGGTTTACAACGCCGTAAAAATTCTCAAGTCAAAGATCGACATCTATCTTACGCTGTTTCCCCTACTTTAATTTTTTTTTTGGTTCTTCTATGACTCTCGGGCATCCAGCCTGTATACTGTATATATAGGCACTAAATCGTGCAGTCCAATGAAAGAACAAGAAGCAACTGCGCTGCTCGAAAAGTATCAGCGCAATGAGTTGAGCCCGGCCGAGGAGCAGCTTATAAACGAATGGTATCTGGTCCAGCTGACCGAAAGCAACCATGCACTCAGCAGCGGGGAGCTTTCCGCCACAGTCAATGCGATCAGATCGAAGCTGCCACTACCCGGTAGAAAACACAGGGTGCTGTCATGGGGCCGGATTGCGGCTGTACTTGCACTTGCAGGCACGCTCGGTTATGGCGTTTACCACTTCAGCTCCGTTCCGCAGGACGGCTTCAGAACCGGACTGGCCCAAGCAAGCGACATTGCGCCGGGAAGGGCCGGCGCTACACTGACCCTGGGTAATGGAAAGCAACTCAGGCTATCCGAACTGGCCAACGGAAAGGTTGCGAGTGAATCCGGAATGTCGATTGTGAAAGCTTCCGATGGCCGGTTGATTTACATGGCCTCATCCTCAGCGGATGCAGCGACTGGTGAGGTGCTCACCAACACCCTTAGCACAGCAAGGGGAGAAACCTATATGCTGGTACTGCCCGACGGGTCAAAAGTATGGCTAAATTCAGCTTCGAGCATATCTTATCCTTCCAACTTATCCAGGGCGTCAGTCCGAACGGTTAAAACTGAAGGAGAGGTGTATCTGGAAGTAACCAAAGACAGCACCCGCCCCTTTTTGGTGGAAAGCAGAGGCCAGCAGGTGCGTGTACTGGGCACACACTTCAATATTAACGCCTATTCTGACGAGCCGCGGACAGCGACCACCCTGCTTGAAGGGTCGATCCAGCTGACCACTGGGGGACATTCGAAAACGCTCATACCAGGGCAAATGGCCCTGACCGGCAACGGGCTGATTGCGGTATCGAATTCGGATGCAGAAAAGGCCACAGACTGGAAGAACGGTGATTTTTACCTCAACCACGTCAACTTCCGAACTGCCATGCGCAAACTCGAGAGATGGTATGACGTGGAATTCATCTACGACCCCGCTGTCCCTGAAGATATTGAAGCAGGTGGATGGATATCCAGAAACCAAAAACTTTCCGCGGTACTCAGACTGATCGAGTCATCCGGTCAGGTCCGCTTCACGACCCATGGAAAAAAAATCTATGTTTCAAATAACCAACCTTAAACTAAAGAATATGAAAAAAATATTACTGGAATAAAAAAAACCGGGTCCCGCAGCTACGGGCCCGGCAGTACTGGACACGATCAATTAACAATTAACCGAAATTACCGCAGGTGCCCCTCCCTTCGAAAGCAAGGGCATCCTGCAAACCAAACCAAACAAACTTAGCAAAAACCGGACTGGTTTCCATCAGTTCGCAAAAAAAGGTCTATTGTCGGCCGCCGGGTTTGTCCAAAGAAATCGACAACATGTATCCAAACAACAACCGACCACCCGACAGTCCGAAAGGCACCTGTCATAAAATCCTGCTAACCATGCGACTAACTACCGTACTATTGCTGGCATCCCTTCTCCAGGTCAGTGCCGCGGGATATGCCCAGCTGATCACCCTTGAGCGGCACAATGTGCCCCTGGAGTCCATACTCAGAGAAATCCGCGCACAGAGCGGCTATGATTTTTATTACAACGGAAAAACGGTTTCCCCTGAGCTTAAGGCCTCGATTTCAGCTCGCAATGCCGAGCTCGGAACTGCACTTGAGCAGGCCCTGAAAACACTTGACCTGGAGTTCGCGATCGAGGGAAAAACCATAGTGATCAGAAAAGCAAAGGCACGCTATCCGGTAGTCGCTGTAACCGGAACGGTATCGGGTAGCGACGGCAAACCAATAGCCGGTGTCACTGTTTCAGTAAAAGGTACGACCCGAAAAACCTTCACCGACAAAGCCGGCAGGTTTTCCATCAGCGCAGAAAGACCGGATGATGTCCTGATATTTACAGGCGTTGCCACCGAAACACTCGAAATAGGCATTTCCGGCCGGACCGATATTTCTGTCGTTCTGGTCCAGAAGAACAACCTGCTCAAGGAGGTGACCATCAGTACGGGCTTTCAGAATATTGGCAGGGAAAAGATGACCGGTGCGACGGTCACACTAAGCAGTGCAGAGCTTGAAAAGCGTTATACGCCAAACATACTCAACAACCTGGAGGGCAAGATACCTGGCCTGGTGAACTTCCGGGGAACCACCACGATCCGCGGGACCAGCACGATCAATGCGAGCAAGAGCCCGCTTATCGTACTGGACGGACTGCCTATCGAGGGATCAATCGCAGATATCAACCCGTATGAGGTCGATCAGATTACAGTTCTGAAAGATGCCGCTGCCGCTGCGATTTACGGTGCGCGTGCCGCGAACGGAGTCATCGTAATCAATACCAAAAAAGCCACCGCCAAGGGTACTTCGGTAGCCTTTTCCAGCGACATCACCGTCAACGACAAGCCCGATCTGGACTACAACCTACTGACCCCATCGCAACAGGTGGATGCGGAGAGCCAGGTCCTGGACTATGTATTTGCAGAGTCGGGAGGCCTTTATCCCACAAGGGCAGCAGCGGTAACGGCAACGGCATCGAGCATCAGCAACGGAAATTCGATTTCCCCGGCCTATTATGCCTACTATCAGTTTGCCAAGGGAGATATCTCACAGGCACAGCTCAGTCAGAGGCTTGCAGATTTCAGGCTCGGAAATTTCCGCCAAGAGTACAAAGACAATGTACTGCGCAACGAGGTGCTCCAACAGTACAACCTTGCTGTGAGAAGCAACGGTGAAAAATTCCAATCCAGCCTGGTGTTAAACTACAAAAACAGCAACAGCGGCATCATCAATGCATCCAACCGACAACTGAACATATTTTATAAAGGGAGTTACGATGTATCTTCGTGGCTCGGGGTCAACTTCGGCATCAACAGCATCCTGGGACGCCAGAAATCGAGCAACAGCGCTTTCGCCGCCAATGCCAACAATGTTCCCTCTTATCAACAGCTTATCGGTACAGACGGCAGCCCTGTGTATTATACCACTGCGGAATACAACCTCTATAATACCAACACTTCCAGTCAACCGGTAACCAGCCTATTGTTCAACCACATCGAAGAGCTGGGTAAGGATATAAAGATAGGCAACCAGCAGAACACCAGGTATTACGTAAATATGGAGGCGACCGTTCTCCCAGGCCTGAAACTGACACCACAGTTCCAGTATGAGGACAATACCTTTTCCACCTCCGCCTATTCCGAGGCAGACAGCTACGTGATGCGCTATCTCAAGAGCATTTATACGACCCTCCTTCCCGCCAATGGTGGAAAGCTCGCCACCAGTACATCACATGGGGATTACTGGACGGCCCGCGGCCAGGCAGAATACAAACGGGATTTTGCCAAACATTCAATAGACCTGATCGCCGGCACCGAGTTCAGACAGACGCGTAACAGGGGTAATTCAGGCCTGTTGCTGGGTTACGATGACCAGTTGCAGTCACACTCCACCGCATCGGTGAGCTTTCCGGCGCTGAATGCCTTCCGGAACACCACGGCCTTCAAGCCGGGTTTCAATACCAGCACCTTATATGGTAGATATCTTGCCAACGCCATAGGGGTATTCCCGGAAACCACTCACAGGTTCAACTCAAATTACGCAAATGCTACTTATACCTACGACCGGCGATTCAATGTTTTCGGATCCTACAGGGTAGACTATGCGGACGTGTTCGGACTTGATGAACGCTTCCGGGGCAAACCGCTGTGGTCGACCGGAGTGAGCTGGAATTTAAGCAGGGAGTCCTTTCTTTCCTCTTACCAGTGGATCGATATGCTCAAACTTCGGGCAACCTACGGCATTACAGGAAACATCGTTCAGGGCGTCAGTAGTATCCTGACCGCAAACTCTACCCTTTTCAATCCTGTATCCAACCTGCCCATGTCGGTGATCACCAATGCGGCCAATCCGGAACTGAGGTGGGAAAAAACGGCTACAGTCAACCTAGGCACTGATTTTTCATTTTTAAGCGGTCGTCTGAACGGATCGTTCGACTGGTACCGTAAGACAAGTACAGACCTTTTAGTCACCCAGCGTCTAGATCCATCCGAGGGTTATACCAGCCAGATCATCAACAATGGTGGGGTACTGAACAATGGTCTGGAACTGATGCTCCAGTATACGATCTTCAAGCCTGCAAAGACTAATGGACTGAGCTGGGCCACGGGAATGGTCATCTCCAGCAATAAAAACCGTATCACCTATATCGATGAGGTGGCTCCGACCCCACTTGCGCTGACACAGGGCGGCTACAGAACAGGCTTTCCGGTAAATTCTCTTTTCTCTTACCAATACAAAGGCCTCAGCCCGATCGGCCAGCCGCTATGGCAGAAAGCCGACGGCACCCTGAGCTCAATAGCGCTCACGCCCAACGACCTCTCCGCGATCGTTTACTCGGGCAGTACGGACCCCAGGGTGAATGTCAGCTTGAGTAACGATATCCATTACAAGGGGTTCAGCTTATATATCCTTGCTGTGTACTACGGCGGGCAGAAGCTAAGGGCACTGATACCGGATATTGTATCCGGTATTCCATATGGGCCTTTTCCGGCGTATATCGCCAACAGCTGGACACCGGCCAGCCCCGGGACGATCATACCCGGCACAGGGAAATACTCACCTGGCACATATCCAGGTACACAGGCTCCGCCAAATGGCCAGTTGACTTATTCGGACGCATTTGTACGTCCCGGCGACTTCATAAAGATCCGGAGTGCAACGCTGGGCTATCGCCTTCCGGGGAGAACCGTCTCCAAGCTAGGGGTCAAAGGTATCGATCTACGCTTACAGCTGAACAATCCAAAGGCCATATGGATGAAAAACAATGTAAACGTGGATCCCGAGACCGGTGGTGCCCGTATACCGACCTCGTATGTATTCGGTCTTAATGTGAACTTATAATCCTAACAGTTATGAAAAAACTCTTCATTGCAATATATATTCTGGCGGGGACGATCCTTCTGGCATCTTCCTGCAAAAAATTCACCGAGATCACGCCCAAGGGAAGCAACATACTCAGCAGAGTGACCGATCTCGATCTCCTGCTGAACTTCAACTATACCAGCAATTCTGCAACCGGGGATACCCTTTTTGCTAAAACGACTGCCCAGGGTGCCTTTTCTGCCTATGATGTCGGAAACCTGGTCAACGATACCTATGCCTATTCGACCAATATCCCCTCTCTGATCAGCACAAAACAGCAATCGCTTAACTATGCCTACACTGTATATGATGAGGCAGTAGACCGGAAAAACCTTGCGGTCACCGATATCAAATACGAGAAACTGTACTTTCTGATCAACAATGTATATAACGTGGTCATCAAAAATGCCGATCAGGCGGCAGGTGACCGGACGATTGCAAAACGGCTCAAGGCCGAGGCGCTGATATTGAGGGCGTACATGCACTATCTTCTGGTAAATTTTTATGCCAAAGCCTACAATCCCACAACAGCGCACACTGACGGTGGTATCCCTTATGTACGAGAGGACAATGTTACCACACAGGCTAACCTCAAGGTCAGCGTCGCAGAAGTATACGCCAATATCCTGTCTGACATCGATGCCGGACTTCAGCTCGGCAGCCTGCCTGCCGTTCCGCAGAACAACATGCGCGTCGGGCAAGGCTTCGCTTTTGGGATAAAGGCCCTTGTACTGATGACCCTGCGCAGATATCCTGAGGCCCTTGCCGAGGCCAATAAGAGCCTGGCCATAAACAGTTTTATTTCTAATGACCGCCTTTTTGCGCCGGTAGGCGCAGTTCCGTTCGGCAAACCGCAGTCAACCGCTCAGGAAAACCTCTTTTACATGGCACAGGGCGGAAATCCGCTGATCAGCACGCCCAGTCTGGAGACCACCGAGTCGGTTTATGAGCCGGGAAATATTATAAACAGTTACGTTAAACCCTATTATCCTTCAGGAAACCCATTTAGCGGTATTCCGACCTCAAAGCTCTGGCTGAGTTCCGCCAATCCCTACGCGGTCAATACCGCGGGGCTCACCACCAGTGATACCTATCTGATCAAAGCGGAATGCCTGGCCCGGAGCGGCGATCTTATGGGAAGCCTGGATATCATCAACCAGATCCGTCAGAACAGGATCCATCCCTCGGTATATGCGCCGGTAACAGCAGCCAACGAGGCCGAAGCGATGGCGCTGCTAATGCGAACAGAACGGATAGAATTCCTTTATACAATGAAAAACTATCTTAACCTCAAAAGATGGACCACGGACCCAGTGTATAAACCGACCATAATCAGAACGGTGAACGGGGTAAGTTATTCCCTTAAGCCGGAATCCAGCTTATGGATCTTTCCATTTCCGCAAAGCGCGACCAACTACAATACAAACCTCAGCCAGAATTATTAAATACCAATTAAAAAAAAATAAATGAAAAAGAAACTATTCCTGATCATCCTTTCCGCTCCCCTCTTAACATTCGCCCAAAACAACTTTACCCTTTCCGGAAAGGTCGGCACCGACGGTGCACCGGCAAAGGCCTTTCTTCTCTACCGCGACGGGAAGCGCACGGTGACTGACTCGGTCACACTGACCGGAGGCAGCTTCAAATTTACCGGTACGGTCCAGGAACCGGTTCCGGCCAGACTGATCATCGACCATAAGGGAGTCGGCTTTGCAAAGACCACAGCTTCGGCAGATATGATGATGCTCTATCTGGCAAAGGAAGACATCAAAATCAGTTCCCCGGATTCACTGAAACGCGCCGCTTTTCCAGGCTCGGCTATCAACGCGGAATACGAAAAGTATAAGGCACATATGGCCGCTGTAAACCTGGAGCTCGAATCGGTTTACAACAGTTTCCGGAATGCCACGGAGGCCCAGAAAAAGGACAGTGCCTTCAGAAGTGACAACCAGGCCAAGGCAGATTCCGCAGACCGCCGCTTCAGGATGCTCCAGTATTCTTTTATCAAATCCAATCCGGAATCCTATGTCAGCCTCTCTACCCTCAGGGATGCAACAAGGCCCGTGCTCGAGGTGGCCGTCATCGAGCCCCTTTTCAACAGCCTCTCTCCTAAGCTACGGTCAAGCGAAGCGGGTCGGGAGCTCATGGCGATGATCAATGAAAGAAAAGCACTCGCACTCGGCAAATATGCCCCACAGTTTACCCAAAACGATCAGTTTGAGAAGCCGGTAAAACTTTCCGATTTTAAGGGCAAATATGTTCTGATCGACTTTTGGGCAAGCTGGTGCGCGCCATGTAGGGCAGAGAATCCCAATGTTGTCCGTGCATACAAGGAGTTCAAAGACAAGGGTTTTACCGTGCTTGGCGTCTCCCTGGACAGGCCTGGAAAAAAGGATGATTGGATCAAAGCGATACAAGCCGATGGACTGGAATGGACGCAGGTATCCGATCTCAAATTCTGGGACAATGAGGTAGCCAAGCTTTACGGCATCCACAGCGTCCCCCAGAATTTTCTTCTTGACCCCAGTGGCAAAGTGATCGCGGAGAACCTTCGCGGTGAGGAACTGCAGACAAAATTGCGGGAAATCCTCTAGGCATTCCCGCGTTCCGCACACGGTCACGTGCAGATGCAATGACGAAAAACTTTAAGCAGCTTGCAGGGATCCTCCGCAGGCCGCCTCTTTGGAAAGGGCCGTCCGACAACCACAGTTCCCTCCTGCAGGTGGCCGCAAAAAGCAGTTTTATACCTCAATATTTCGGATCGAAAAGAAAAAAGCTGGTCAATTGCTTAACGGCAAGATTGACCGGCTTTTAACCTACATATATCTTATATCATCTCCTCATCCCTGAAACTAAAATACCCATAAGGTGAAACAATCAAGTGGTCATGAACGGTAATTCCAAGAATCTGTCCGCCCGAGACGAGTTTTGAAGTGAGCGAAATATCGGCCGCGCTCGGACGCAGCTCCCCACTGGGATGGTTATGGGATACGATCAGACTGCTTGCGCAGGATTTCAATGCAATTGAAAAAATAACCTTGGGATCGGCAACCACATCTGAGAAACCGCCCCTGGAAATATCAACCACCCCTAATACCCTGTTCTGGTTGCTCAGCATTACCACCTTGAACTCCTCTAATAATTCGATCCGGCCCATATCCCAACTGCCAAGCAATATTTTAAAAGCCATATCAGAAGAAGTAACCTTTGGCCGCTCCGCCACTCTGAATTTAGGCCTGTAACTGATTTCAATTTCTGCTACCTGATAATTTACATTTTCCATAATATTTTAATTTAATTATGCTGCCGTTACAGGTTTCATAGACGCCAAAGCGGAAGAAGCAACGGAATAAATGGGAAAGCGGGTAAAGGCCAAGGGAGGGTTTATGCCGGAATTTCTTTCCGCGTGCCGGCCAAGAATCCTAACTTTGTACCCGAATTGAATGAATACCCAACCGCTTGCATTAATTCAAGCTGAGACCAGGAATTATCAGAAAAACGGGAAAGAACACCTATTGCATATTTCACTGAAACTGTAGAGTCTTTTTCAAATCAAACTGTACGCGAATTCGGCTGCCGGGTTTTTAGCTACGTCATTGCCTTCCCTCTGAACGCATAGCCGCTCGGCTGCAAATTTACTTCTTCCCTTAAGCGCTCCGGGTCTTTTGGTTCGGTATCCACATTTCATGTTTTCTTTAGACCACCATCCGGTCATCCCTCTGATGAAACTGGAAAATCTTAATAAAGATGCTCTGAAACACTTTAATCTAATCTTATGAATTCTAGATCATATCAGCTATCGATTTTACCCCTAAAGCTTTAAGTTGACATCAACGTAGAAAATTTATGGGAACTGCTAGGCGGCCAAATGCTGAGCTCATGATCAGGGCGTACAGTTTGGAGCGAAACGAGGTGTCAGCATAAATGCGAAACGCCCGTATACTTGTGGGTTCTTCCCAACTTTTGGTGATGGCTTAAAACATCAATATTTCCTCAAGGTTAGGTAATGTAACCCTAATGTTAAAAAAAATCCCAATATTTGCCACTTTATTAAAATCAAACAATTGCAAACTCAGGAAGTTTATTTAGGGCAGGATGGAATCTACACAAACTCTGTGGGGGTTAAGCAATTACTTGATTTTTATGAAGACTGTAAAAAGTTCACAGACTGTATCATCCATATCAGATTGGACAACCTGTTGTGGCTGGACGGAAATCTGTGTGCACTTTTGGGTGCATTGATGTTTCGTCTGACACATGATAACAACTTAAAGTTTGGCATGGATGCCGCCGAGGTGACCAAAAAGTGTTCCGTGTTGTTCCACAATGATTTCCTTAAAATTGAGCAGGATATCGATCTTTACAAAAAAAAATCAAGTATCCCTTTCAAAGGATTTTATCCCAAGCAAAAGGATGAATTTACGGATTATCTGGACAATGAACTATTATCGCACAAGGCAATGCCCAAATTCAGTCCAGAAATCAAAGAAAAACTGATAGACGATCTTATAGAAATCTACGGGAATATCGACAAGCATGCCGAGACTGAATCTCCTTTTTTTGTCTGTGGTCAGCATTTCCCCAAGCAGGAAATAATCAGGTTTACGATCTGCGATCTGGGTGTAGGTTTCTATAAAAAAATTAAGCAGATAAAACCGGATATTATTGCCAACAGTGGCGACGCTATACTTTGGGCGGTCGATGGCAATAGTACCAAACCTGATGCCCCCGGTGGCAAAGGCCTGAAAAACCTACATGAATATCTTTCTGGAAATAAGGGCGGAATCCAGATTTTCAGTGGGGATGCAAATTGGTGCAGTAAGGAAATGGCACAAAACATTACTATGAAACCCCAAGGCATTAGCCAGTTAAAAAAAATATTCGCCGGGTCTTCAATTAGTTTGGAATTCAACAAAAAAGTATTACTTTCATAAAAAATAATAAGAAGGAAAATTTTATTACCTTTGCACTCCGTAACGATTGGCACAATTTTAGTAGATAAATTGCAAATAAATCACTCCAAAATGAAAATTAGCGTACATGAAATCTTAAAAAGTCAAAATGCATCGCTGCATGACGACGGATTAGCGCTTTATCAGGAAGTCAAAAAAAATATCTCAAAACAGATTGAAGATGAAATCACAATTGACTTCACTGAAATCAAAAGATGTTCAACATTATTTTTGAATGCTTCTTTCGGTAAACTTCTTGCAGAGTTTGGAGAGGATAGCGTCAGGAAATTCATACACCCGGACAGTTACGCACAGATCCTTAATTTTATGGACAAGTATAATGACATGTGGGATAATTTCAAGAACAAATCTAACTACCAAGCTTATAGAGAAGAGGCTTACGCTTAAAATCACAGCAAGTGGATATCTTCTATCTCCAGCACAACCCTGTTCCAAAAGAAAAATCCCTTTATGTTTTTGACAGTAATGTGTGGCTTCCATTACTTGGACTGGAATCCGAAGAAATAAGCGACCGTTACAGTGAATTTTTCAGTAAGGTAATGAAGACTCCCGGCTGCAAGATATTGTTGTGCCCTATTCAGCTCAGCGAAATACTCAACAGGCTTTTAAGGTACCATGCAAAGATTGCATACGACAAGAAATATTCAAATGTAAAGGGTCAGAAACCGAATCCCAGTGAATTTTACAAAGGCGAATACAGATCCAGTGAGGATTTTAAAAAAAAGTATGCAACGATCCTGGATGATATTGATCAGTATTCCGAAGGCTTAAAGTTTTGTGATATCCAAACAAATGATTTTGCTACATTGACTACTTTCAAGGGCAGTGCACTTGACTTTAACGATAACTATCTCTATCTCTTGGCAAAAGAATATGACGCTACCATTATTACACATGATGGTGACTTTCATGATTTAGACATTAGAGTGGGTACTTATAATAAAAAACTGTATCAAGCCTACAAAGATTCAGTAAAGCCAATAGCCGCCCCAAAACCACAAGCATAAATGGATTTTTAATTATGTCCTGGGACCTTCGATAGAAAAGTTGTGATCACATCAGATACTATTCCAAGGCTATTAAGATGAAGTCATCTAAGGGATGGTAAGATCACAAATCAATTCTTTATTTTATTAACAAACCTTTGAAATAATCCCAAATCAGGAAAAAGGAAAAGAATTTGAAATCATACAGCAGGGTGATGTAACCAAAATTCCGGGAAATGTCGAGCACTGGCATGGTGCGTCAAGGGAAAGAGCCATGAGGCACATTGCCATAGTACCCACTAGCGCAAATGATAATACGGAATGGTTGGCACCTGTTATAGATATAGAGTATAACAGCTAACACAATATAAATATAATGGAAACAACAACTATTAAAGCAATAGGTACCCAGGCTCAGGGTAAACAGATGCAGGAAATGATAATTGAGCGCAGAGCCTTACAGGCCAAAGATGTGGAATTTGAAATCATATACTGTGGAATCTGCCATTCCGATCTACACCAGATTAAAAATGATTTTGGGGGAACGATGTATCCAATCGTACCAGGTCATGAAATAGTAGGCCGCGTTACTAAAATAGGTAGCGGGGTAACAGCGTTTAAGATTGGCGAGCTAGCGGCTGTAGGGTGTATTGTTGACTCTTGCGGTCACTGCGAACAGTGTAACCACGACCTGGAGATGTTCTGCGAAAATGGAGTAACCTTTTCTTTCAACTCTGCTGACAAACATTTGGGTGGTGCTACTTTTGGTGGTTTCTCACAAACCTATGTATGTGATGAGAAATATGTATTGCACATGCCCGAATTTAAAAATCTGGCAGCAGCAGCCCCACTTTTATGTGCAGGAATCACGGTCTATTCTCCACTAAAACACTGGGGCGCCGGTCCAGGCAAAAAAGTCGGCATTCTTGGTATAGGTGGCCTGGGTCATATAGCAATCAGAATTGCAAAAGCACTTGGTGCAGAGGTTACGGTATTGACGGGAACGCCATCCAAGGCGGAAGATGCTGCTCGTTTAGGCGCAGACCATGCAGTTATTACCTCAGATGCAGTGCAAATGAAAGCGGCAGCAGGCAATCTTGATATCATTATCGACACGGTTTCAGCAAAGCATGATGTAAACAGCTACCTTAATCTACTTAGTATAGATGGATCATTGGTATTGGTAGGACTCCCTCCAGAAAACCTTGAAATCGGAGCTTTCAACGTGGTGATGGGAAGAAAAAGCTTTTCAGGATCCAGCATTGGCGGAATAGCAGAAACACAGGAAATGCTCGACTTCTGTTTTGAAAACAACATTACAGCCGATATCGAGCTTATCAAACCAGATTACGTGAACGAAGCATTTGGACGTCTGGAAAAAGGAGATGTAAAATATCGTTTTGTAATTGATATGGCTCCTTTGAAAGGATAGCACTTAGATTGTGGTCTATAGCATTTATAGTCCACTATTCTTTATCCAATTATGATTGACATAGAAAGAGAAGTAAATTCTTAATTTACCAAGAATTCTTACCATTTTTCTTACCTCTATATTGCCCCTAAGCCCTATTGCTGACCGCAGTCTCAAAATTCACGACGGCTTCACAATGTTCATAAAAGTTCGAACTTCCGCAGATTGACCCTACTAAGTGGCAACAAGAGGCATCTTAAAAGTATGCCTCTTGTTTTTTACCTTAAACCAATATAGATAAGCTACTTACAATAAATTAAATTGATTTTTATGGTTTGAACTTTTTGAATTACCCCCCAAATTTTAAGGTATTCCACAACTATCTGTAAAAACACTGATTGTCTAAAAATGAGTGTTAAACTCCATAAACTGCAATTTCATTAACAAAATAAGTATGTGGATTAGGTTCAATTGCGAACATTGATCATCTAGAATATTATTTCATAGTCAGTTAAAACGGGGAAATTGGTTTAGGATCTATTTTTTTTGCAACTATGCACAAATACCCTGTAGCTGGCATATAATTTAAGAGGTACACACCATGATTTAACAACGAGGTTGAGATGAAATTTGTATTTTTTGTTTTATGAAATAATTTTATGAAGCTGCAATAGAAAGTTCACACATTATTCCATGCAATCTTTAACCCACATTTAGCCTTCATTTTCATACAGTTCGGATTATCAAAAACTCAACATCAAAAACTAAAATTCTGATTTAATTAATGGAATGAGTTTATGAGAATCATGCCCTAAAAAAAACATATTTTTAAAAGCTATTGGATGAGCATATCCGAAACAGCCTGAACTTTGCTGACTATCAAATAATGAGGGAATAATGAGATTTTAATAAATAAGAAATGAACCTGATTATTTTTTGAAATTTTTCTAACTTCATAAGGTTTTGAAAATAATTGATTTAAACCTAAGTCGTACATTTATATGAGATCAATCGCTCTCCTCACCTTTAGTTTTTTAGTGCAGGAAATCATCGCTGGCAAAATACCCAGTCAGGGGCAACCGTCCACGTTGTTAATATACCCCTGCGGATAAAAAATCGCCAGCTATATTTTAGCATTAAGAAAAACAAAAAATAGATTGTCTGGATACCTCAACTTCAGAAAGACCTATCCGATGCTAAAAGCAACAGGTAAGATCCTATTGGCTATCTGGACAAAAGGTGCTGTACTAAAAAGCCGCCAACATCCCTCAATGCTCACCTTCCAATGATCTTACTGAGATGGGTTTTCCCCCAGTTGGCAATGGTGAGTGTAAGTTCTTTCAGGGTTTCACCGTATTGGGTTAACTGATAGCTGACCGTTACCGGCTTGGTGTCGAGAACGGTACGGGTAATAAGTTGGTTGGTCTCCATATCCTTAAGTTCCCTGCTAAGTACCTTTCCTGAAATACCCTCGACCTCACGCAGGAGCTCAGAAAAACGCATCGGCTGAAAGCAAAGACATGAAACAATAGACACTTTCCATTTGCCACCGATAACATCCATGGCGTCGTGGATGGCGCGGATATTATGATTACAGGATCTGACAATCTTTTCTTTTACTTCTTGCTCTTCCATTAAATTGAATGATGGTTACTCAAAGGTCACCATTATTTTCTCACAAAGATACCAAAAGTAATCAAGCCTGAATACGTTTGCAGACTTTAAAGACTAATAATATAGATTACTTGAAGATTCAAATTGGCGTTATGCCGTAAAAGTTTACAGTATGAAAAAGTCAGTGAGGATAAAATAGACTTTATCCCCCATGCAACCAACCTTTCTGCATCTTCTTGCGACCTGCAACTTTATCGGATATTTGTTATTAAGAATACATCGTTACAATCGCAGCTGGGATCAACTTCCTTCAACAAACAGACCGCAACCGCTACGCATAGTTTGGTCTTTGCAGCGTTCAATCGTATATTGGACGAACCAATTTATTTGACACCATTGCACCAATCTTTAATTATGAGTTAACTCATTAATAAACAGGACGTTTGAAAAAAAGTATTTTTGGTAAGAAGGGGTCAGTGGGCTTCGGTTTATCCAATCTAGCCAGCGAACAGTGGTAATCTTCAGAAAATCCTTTGTTTTCTATAATCGTTGCGACTCACATTCTAATCCCGACTTGCGGCTGTCCTTTGATTTAATGCTGGCATTTCCAGAACGATAAGTAAAGTTTAATCCGATCTGACGTGTCTCGCCAACATAAGCGGTATGAAGCAATAAATTATAAGTTGAGTGACTGAAATGGTCTTATTTGTCCGCAATATATCTGTAGCAGCCGGTCTGAGCGGCGCCTCTCCTGAAACAAATTCTGTCGTAAGCCAAGATCCACCATAGAGTTGCCGTTTGTAGATTTATTTAATCCGCTTATACTTTTTGAGTTAACCACCCCCTACGGCCTCGGCATTAATGTGACCAGGTAAATTAAAGGTTTGTTGGATATTGATTGTGCCTACAAAACGGATTCGACTATAATTCCCATAATCGATGGTTCCTAATTATTCTCCAGTCCATAGCCAATGCCTGTAAGACCCATGTTCCACCATTTTGCAAAAGGGAGCGGTGGTGTAATGCTCAAGTTTATGTTGTTCTGAAATCCGATATTCCTGGGCACCATATTAATGATATTATCATCCATAACGTCGGTAATGGAGCTGCTTATATCACTTGTATGTGGTTAACCGTGCTATTTCCCCGGTTGACCAGATTTTGAATACTATCAGTAACTACTTAACATCCCATCGAGTGTGAACTGTAGAGATCATTAAAAATTATTTCATCAAGTTATTTCAAATACTAAAATAATTCAGGTCTCTTTTGTAGATTTATAGCAGAAGGCTCCAGCGCTATGTCAATCAAACCGAACTATGATGAAAGAAAACTCCTCAAAGATGTGGCTGGGGGTGATGAGTATGCCTTTAAAATAATATATGACCTTTACAGCAAGAAGGTATATTCCTTTTCACTTAAAATATTGGGTTCCACCATCCTGGCCGAGGAAGTCGTCCAAGTTACCTTTGTTAAAATCTGGATGATGGAAGCCGGATTGAACAAGATACTCAATCTTGACCACTATTTAAAGGCCATGAGCCGAAATACGTGTTATAATATATTAAGGAGTGAAAAGATAGCGAAAAACTTTAATGAACAGTTTACCCTGGACTGGAGTGAGGCCAACAATGATACAGAGGAATCCGTCATGCTCAATGAAACGAAAAAAATTCTCCAGGAAGGAATTGATGCTCTGCCGCAGTACCACCGGCAAGTGTACCTGCTCTGTCATCAACAGGGCTTAAAATATGATGAGGCTGCCGAAAAGCTTTCTTTATCTGTTTTTACTGTTCAGACCTATATGAAACTTGCTTTAAGGGCACTGAGAAAATATATTAAGGATCGCACTGAACTAAACCTGCTTTTGATCCTATTTATTTTTTTTTGATTTTCACCTCCCCGAAAGTCTTCGATAAGTGTCCTAATAATAAAGGACGTTAGTTTATTGTGAACACAACATTAAATAATAGCTCAATACACCATGGAAATCCATAGAATTATCTTTTTGTATGATCTTAACCGCAGAGGCGAGGCGAGTGAGGCAGAGCAACAGGAGCTCAGGCTTTTGATGGAAGATGAGCATGCAGAGCCCATTTTGAAAAACTACTGGGACAAAAAATGGGATGAGCTTTCCGATACGGGGGAAGATGATACCGAGAGGTTAGAGGAGATCTTTGAACGAATAATAGCACAAAAAAAGTTTCAGCGTACCAGAAAACGCTTCCCTTACCCCTATGCAATAGCGGCGACGCTAGCCATATTGTTCGGTGTTGGCCTGGTTTACTACCGCTTGACTCATCATTCTGCTGCGACCACGGAAGTTGCCAGCCTGATTGATGCGGCCCCCGGTAGAGACCTAGCAGTATTGATGCTTGCAGATGGCAGAAAAATCAGGTTGTCAGCATCAAATAATGGGAAGATTGCCGAGGAATCGGGCGTAAATATAACTAAAACGGCTAACGGGCAGATTTTTTATCAACCCCGTACGGACCAAGGTGAAAATTCCGATGGCAGAAGCAGAGCGGTCGCCTATAACACTATATCCACGCCGAGCGGTGGGAAATATTGTATCAATCTGCCGGATGGGTCAAAGGTGTGGCTTAATGCAGCGACAACACTGAAATTCCCTTCTGATTTTGCAGGCTTAAAAGCACGCAGGGTTGAGCTGTCCGGGGAAGCTTATTTTGAAGTTGCGCATAACAAAAGTATACCATTTATCGTCAAGACAGCTGCACAGGAGGTATTAGTTTTGGGTACCCATTTCAATATCAATAGTTATGGCAATGAGCTGGAGACCAAAACTACGCTGCTTGAAGGGAAAGTCATGGTCCGCCCGACGAGCAATCAGGCCGTAGGTAGAAGCGCGGTTTCAGTGGTACTCAAACCCGGAGAGATGGCAACGCTAAGGGATAGTGTTAAGGTAGACCGTGTGGACCCGGATATAGCTACTGCCTGGAAAGACGGGAATTTCCTTTTCGATGAAACCGATTTGCGCAGCATCCTAAGACAGCTGGAACGCTGGTATAGTGTAAAGGTTGACTACAACAGCATTCCGGAAGGCCGTAGTTTCAATGGGCTCATATCCAGGGAAGTCAAACTTTCCAAAGTACTGGAAATGCTGGAATTAACCGGCCGCATCAAATTTGAGACACATAATGGTAAAATAAACGTAAAAAGCATTAAAAATTAAAGCCTATGTAACATATATACAAAGCCTGATAAAACAAAACCGGCTGCGCGGTAACGCAACCGGTTGGATAAGGCAGACACCAGAAAACAATAACTATTTAATCAACTGAAGAACCACCTTAATCTTACAAATGTATGAATTTCAAAATTCTATGCAAGGATACGCATGGCCATACCCCATGGCGCGCGCGATCCGGGTTTTTAAAATCTAAACTGATTTTAATTATGAAATTAACTACCTTACTTATCACTGTTTTTTGCCTTGAGATATCCGCAGCTGGGTACTCGCAGAATGTTACCATTTCGCAGACCAGGGCTCCATTGAAAAGGATACTACAATCAATCAGCAAGCAAACCGGATTTCAGCTACTTTACAACTCAGATCTGCTCAGGGAAGCAAAGCCGATTACCATTCACCGGTCAAACGTATCCTTAAAGGCAGCACTTGATGAAATATTTAGCACTCAACCACTCATCTACAGTATTTATGATAAAACAATCTTGGTTACGGAAAGGGAAAAGGCGTTAATAACCGAACTAAAGGCCAATGAAGTTATTCAGGGGAAAGTTATTGATGTGGAAGGCAAACCCATTTATCTGGCCAGTGTGGCGATAAAAGGATCACGGCAGCCCGTCATGACTGACCATAACGGCAAATTTAGCATTATGGTATCCAGAGCGGGAACTCCATTAGTGGTTTCCTTCGTAGGTTATATCTCGCAGGAAGTTGCCGCTAGCCCAGGCATGACTGTGGTCCTGTCGGCAGATGTAAATAAACTCAACGAACTGGTCGTTGTTGGATATGGCAATACAAAAAGAAAAGATCTGACCGGTTCCATAGCCTCGGTAAAAACATCAGAAATTAAGGATGCACCGTTTGTGAGTGTAGATGAGGCACTCATTGGCAAGGCGCCCGGCGTGCAGGTTACCAAGGCAGATGGATCACCAGGTGGGGCAGTACGCATTCGTATCCGGGGAGGAACTTCCCTCCTGGGCACCAACGATCCATTATATGTTATCGATGGTATCCCAATAGTGGTATCGAACAATTATATCAATGCACAGTCTGATATCATAAACCCTGTCGAATCTGCGAATTTTGGTGAGGGTCCCGGCAACAGTGTTTCGGGTTCATTCGCCAGGGGAATGAATAATCTTGCAGGCCTCAATATTTCCGACATTGAAACTATTGACATTCTAAAAGATGCCTCGGCGACAGCTATTTATGGATCCAAGGCTGCGAACGGAGTGGTGATCATTACTACCAAAAAAGGCAGGCAAAATACTAAAGCGCAGATCAATGTAAATTATTATGCGGGCTTGACACAGCCGATTAAAGAGCAGGTTTTGAATGCGGAACAATATAAATCCACACTGAGAGAGGCTGCAAGCAACTACATCTCCCAGCGTTCACGGGTGGGGTCAAACCTGACCAGCTCTGCTGATGTTCAGGCACTCAACATCATCAATCAGCCTAATTTTTTCGGAAACTATGATACTGACTGGCTTGGAATGATCCTTAGAAATGGTTTTAGTCAAAATGCCGATGTGGCCATAAACGGCGGCGGTGCCGGATCCCGTTATTACAGCTCACTTAGCTATACCCGACAAGATGGTTCTATAATTGGTAGTGATTTTAGCAGGATCTCAGGTAAAATCAGTTTGGATAATGACTTGACGAGTAAATTCAGGGTCACTACAAATCTGAACTATGGCTATACGAACACCAACGTGACCGCGGGTGCTTATGCACAGGCCCTGACGGCTCCTCCGACGTTTCCGGTTCTAAATCCAGACGGGACATTTACGAAATTGGGCACCTTGAGCTCAGACTACAGAGGCTACCAAAATCCCGTTGCGCTTACCAAAGTTACCAATCTGGCCAAGGATTATTACCTTCGTGGATCATTCACGGGAGAATATGATCTATTAAAGGAACTGAAATTTAAAAGTACAGCCTCTGTCAACTTAAGCGCCTACAACCAGGTCAACTATACACCGAGTTTTGTGGAAATTAACGGTTTACGCGGGCGGGAAAGTTCACAAGGTGGCCTAGGTTCGCAATCAAATTCAAATTCTCTGAGCACCTTTGTGGAAAATACACTAACCTGGAACAAAGTTTTCAATGATGACCACAGGTTCAATGTTCTCGCGGGTACTTCGTGGGAGAACAACAGAACGAGTTTCCTTTCGGCTACCGGGCGGGGATTTCCTGATGATAACTACCTTAATAACCTGAGTTCTGCAGCAACTGCGGTGAGTGTAAAGGGCGCGAACCCAGCAACTCAAAGTGCACTGCTGTCCTTTTATCTGCGTGCGAACTATGTATTAAAGGATAAATACCTCTTTACATTTACCGGACGATCGGATGCTTCGTCGAAATTTGCTCCATCCAACCAAACGGGCTACTTTCCTTCGGGCGCAATTGCCTGGCGGATCTCCCAGGAGAATTTCCTAAAAAATATAACATGGATCGATGAAATAAAGCTTAGGGCGAGTGCTGGAAAAACCGGAACACAAAGCATTGGCGACCACCTATGGCGTACGCTATATGCACCGGATTCATACGCTGGCAATAATGCCTCAGTTCCAAGTCAGTTAGGAAATGCAGGTATTAAATGGGAATCTACCTACCAAGAGGACCTTGGGCTGGATTTCAGTCTGTTCAAAGGTAGGTTTGGCGGCACTTTCGGTTATTACAATAAGCTGACCGATGGAGCATTGTTAAACTTGGTCCCTGCACCAAGTTCCTCCTATACTAGTGTGATATATAATATAGCTAAAATCCGCAACCGTGGTCTGGAGCTTGATTTGCATGGAGATTTCATTAGTGGAAAAGCATTCAGCTGGAGCGGGTCGCTGAATGTTTCGAGAAATATTTCGAAAGTTCTAAACATTCAAGGTGGCCCATTCTCAGACCCTACAGACCGGAATGCCCTGAATTTAGGTACCAGTATTGTGCAGGAGGGAGAGCCCTTAGGTCTGCTTTACGGAAGGGTATCAGCAGGAATACTGAAAACTCCTCAGGAGGTTGAGGCATATAAAAAAGCCTTTCCCTACCACATCTTTTTCCAGCCGCTGGTAAATGTGGGTGATATGGCCTATAAACTTGATGAAGCCGGCTTCTGGAAGGAAGAAGTTATCGGAAAGGCTGCACCAAAGTTTTTTGGTGGTTACACCAATATCATCAATTACAAGCGGTTTAGCCTGATATCACTCTTTAACTATTCCTATGGTGGAAAGCTGATGTATCAGAAAGATGTAGCAGATATGAATGTGACAGGGTTGTCAAACCGCGGTATTCGAGTGCTGGACCATTACAGCGCAGATAATGAGAATTCAAAACGTCCGAAATATCAACTGAACGAAACGGTTTTCCTATCTGACGAAAATGTCTATGACGCCACGTTTTTGAAACTGAAATCCCTTACGTTATCTTACGCTTTTCACCCGGAACTAACTGACAAACTAAAGATGAGAAGTCTGAGTTTATACATGACGGCAACCAATGTCTTCACGATAACCTCCTATCCTGGGCCGGACCCAGAGGTCAGCGACGATCCCGGTAGCGTTATTGGTGGAGGAAGGGATGTAAGTTCCTATCCTACGGTAAAGTCTTACACTATCGGAGTTCGCTTTGGATTTTAACAATTAATATTCGCATGATGAAAAAATTAACACTAATGATAATTTATCTTGGCATGGCAACTCTGTTTTTGTCCTGCAAGAGAGAATTGAATGCATTGCCTACACAGGCTAAGGTGGAAGGCAATGTCATTATTGATCAGAAGAGTGCTGAGGTGGCCTTGAATGGCGCCTATCTCCGATTTGCGGAGGGAGGTAATGATTCGGGAACACCGAGCGTTCGCTGGGCACAGAACCATGAGATTAGAGGTAGCTGGCTGGCCGGCTACATGGCTTATCCATATGGTAAATCTACTTTTGATGAGAACTTCAGTATTACCGCTAATGATATAGGTGTAGGGGAAATGTGGGCCGGAAGCTATATGCAGATCAATGCAGCCAATGGCGTAATTGAACAGGTTGGATATCTTGATGATACCCAATTTTCGGGAAAAAGAAAGGCGGAGATTGTTGCAGAGGCAAGAATATTAAGGGCATATGGTCACCAGCACCTCCTTAGATATTTCACCCAGTTTTATGACCAGAACAGTCCTTATGGCCTGTTGATCCGGAAAAACTTTGTCACAACTAACAATATTTCACTCTCGCGGAGTTCGGTTAAAGAAAGTTATGAGTTTATTTTAAGCGATCTGGACGCCGGCATCGCAGATGCCCCCCTGAAGAGTGAAAACCATTATACCAACAAGTGGGTCGCAAAAGCCCTCAAAGCCAGAGTTCTGATGATACGTGGTGGTTCAGGCGATTATCAGCAGGTGATTAACCTTACCAAGGACATCATCGAGAATTCACCCTACCGCCTAGAGGTTAACCTGAAGGATATTTTCAGTACCAAAGGGCTCTCGAGTACCGAAGTTATGCTTGGGATTATTCCAAAAGTAAATCAAATGGCAAAAAGTGATGTTTATGTTTTTTACGGTGAGGCAAACTATTCAGCCTCTCAATCATTAAGGGATCTCATTAGCAGTGACCCGCGTTCCGCCTGGATCGTCGGAGACTTATCCGGTACAATTGGCATCACCAAATATCTTGGCGGCAAAGTCGAGGTATCCTATCCGCTCAGGCTGACAGAAATGTATCTATTGCAAGCAGAAGCCATAGTGCGCTCAGGGGGTGATATCAAAGATGCAAGATCACTACTAAAGATTGTCCAGCAGCATGCAGGCTTAACCAATTTTGCCGCTGCTGATGCCGCCACAACACCCGAGACCATGCTGGGGGAAATTTACAATGAAACGGTAAAAAACCTTTGCTTTGAGGATGGGCAGGAATGGTCCGCCCTGCTGAGATTTCCTTTGGCTACAGTACTCTCTATCAGGCCCACCATAATGGATAAAAACCATTATATATTACCTATTCCGAGCGCAGAATTTGACAAAAATCCTATTATAGGCCCACAAAATCCAGGGTACAGCAAAAACTAATGAACATGAAAAATACGATATTAACAATTATGATGCTGACCGGCTCAGCAGTGTTTAGCAATAACACATTTGATACAATTTCCTCTTGCCTACAACCATTTAAATCCCACGACGGGGTTTATCATAGCAATAAACTGAGCGAATGGCCCATCGACTATAAGGGCCAGAAGGATAACCGGAAAAATTCCCCATCAACAATGGATGAGGCAAGTAGACCGGAACCCAAACCATTTACAAAGTCGTTGGGAGCGGATTCAGGAAAGATGACGGTTAGCGGCGATTTCAGGGGCCTACCTGAAAAGCAGGTAACCTTTCTCTATTTTGCCGGTGGGAATCGCATTGTTGACAGTGTAAAAGTAAACATGGGACAATTTAAGTGGAATTCCACTATAAGCGAACCCGTTATGGTAGAAACTATGCTGTTCAACAAACATTTCCGGTTTTATGCCGAACCGGGCAAAATTTCCATTACGGGAGATTCTTATGCATCCATTGAGGTCAGGGGATCAAAATCACATGAAGACTACCTAGACTATACCAAAAGACTGGAAGATCTGGCAGCGCAGGAAGACTTATTGTATGCAAAGTGGGGTAAGGGAAGCAAAGAAGAGCAGGTTATTCTCGAATCAGCTATTGCTAAGTTGGCTGATTCACAAATGGTGCGCGTCGAAGGTTATATCAAAGAACATCCCGGAACGCACTTGAGTATGACACTTGTAAGGGAGATAGCCACTATGGGCAGTTATGACCAGGTTAACAGGATTTTCGGGACACTCGATCTCTCGTTGCAAAATAGCGAAGCCGGAAAGCATGTTGCCAATAGGCTGAAACTATTGAGAAGAAGTGAGTTAGGTATGGAAATACTCAATTTCACACAAAATGATATAATGGGTAAACCTGTAAAAATTACTGACCTCAGAGGAAAATATGTACTAATTGATTTCTGGGCAAGCTGGTGCGGACCCTGTAGGGCGGAGAATCCAAATCTTAAAAATGCATTTAACCGCTACAAAAACAAAGATTTCACGATATTGGGAATATCCCTGGATGAAAAGGAGGACAACTGGAAGCGGGCCGTGAAGGAAGATCAATTGCCCTGGATACAAATTTCAGAAGTTAACGGATTGAAGAATACGGTTGCCAGTTATTATGGAATCGTTGGCATCCCAAGTACCTTGTTGATAGATCCGCAAGGAAAAATTATTGCCAGAAACCTGCGCGGTGCAAAGCTTGATAAAAAGTTGGCTGAAATTTTTGAGCCAGCCCCGGGAAGGTCGAATTAGCAGCCTGGGTTAATTCTTTGCAAAACCGCGGGTTCAAATAAGCATGGGGCGTCGTGAGTCACTCCCCATGCTTATCCAACCTGAAAGTATAAATTAAGCTGTATCAAAAGTTACCTTGACTGGGCATTTCGGCAAAAATGGCCGCCCGTTTCTCATTTTAATGGGCTCTTCATCACACTGGTGAGGGATTACCTATCTCGCTCTAATGGAAAAATATATAACCTTCCTGTTAGGGACCAGCGCGGCATTCTTTTGGAATAAAAGATACGGCAAACGGCCCGGCCCGCAGGGGACAGCCAAAAAATAGCCAAAACAAAATCTAACCTTAATAAAAATAACAGAAACGCCACAGTCCCCCTAGTTACCACAAATAACCAAACAAACTTATCCACTTTGAATCCAACAACTACTACAACTTCCGCCTATCCCTGGATCGTATAAAATCCTCCAAATCCCTCCTCCTCCTCCTTTATCCCTATTCCAAAAAAAAACAACCACAAAAAGAGACAAGCAGCCCTTAGCCAGCAGCAACAACAAAACATAAATGGGACACTTTGCCCTAAGAGCTCCGATCATACAGCAAAAGCTAACAAAAACATTCATTTTGAATTTTCCATATCGATTCATAACAAATCATTAACCTGAACTGATCAACAGACATTATACTGATCAATCCGGCCGGACAAAATAGCCAACCTGTATAAATACCCAACACCACCGTGGTGAAACAGGTCCTTAACCCTGGCGAAACCACCCCAGCACCACAAAACGATATTGATAACATCATGCAACCCTAGCATAAACATCATCCCGACCCTAAATATTGCAAATCGTTAGTTTAGAGAAGGATGTGAGTTAATTTAAATGTACAAACGCCATACATTTAAATAGTAAATGCAGGAAATTCTGGATTCTGAGACAGATGTACAATGTTCATTAATTGTCAAAAAACGAATAAAATGTAGAATTAAAATTACAATTCTTGTTACATTTATACATGAAGATATTCCACCTGCCCAATGATTCCCAACTACTAAGTAAGTCCATATTAAGGCAATTTAAAAGCACATTGGCTAACCTCGACATTGAAAATGATTTCATTGAGATATCCACAAAGTTAAATGGTGTACAAATTCAGGTCAGGATTTTCGGACAGACTGATCCGACAGGAAATTTAAACTGGCATGTTACCAGAATCATTAACCAGAGTATTATACCCACAGTTCCCAACGGAACTCTTGCTGAAAAAACTAAATGACAGCAACTGTCAATTCTTTCAGGGCTGTAAGATAAGCCTGTTTGTGAGCAGTTAAGAACCTAACCCATTTTTTAATTCGATTACCCGGTAATATTCCCATAAGCTGTTAATATCAACCTTAGGGTGGTGAAATTGGTTGTTATTCACTGATAGAATGCTGTCCAGTTATCTTGTCAGCAATACTTGCCGTTTTCCAATGAAGGATATAAAGTGCAAAAGGTATTCACTATGAACAACCACCAATTGCCCCATATCGAAATGGTCAATGTAGTAAGCCTGGAGCCAAGGGCATTCCCTTGGAATGAAAAAATACCACCATTTTATCAAATTTCCTGAAGGCATAAGATTCTCAAAACCCATCCAACTATCTGATCCTGTTCCTCTCTCCAGAGCAGTTCATTAAGGAAAAGAAATCCAAGCCCACTCATCAGATCACCAGGAAAACAGAAAAGAGCAACAAATACCAAGAGATCCGATCACACATTGAAAGTAAAGGAACATGGTAAGGCGAGGCGGTAAAGGCCGTTAATAAATACAATCTTTTGTGCATATAAATCGCTTAAAAAAACTACAAAAACATATCAATTTTATTACAAAAACATTCCCTTAAAGAATATTATTTAAATTGTCATACCTAAATTATTCCATACATGAAAAACCTTATTCCCTGCATCATCGTTGATGATGAGAACGGAGCACTCCGTACCCTAGGCGATTACATCGGACAGATGCCCCGGCTAGAACTGAAAAAAGCATACAGCAACCCTTTGGAAGCACTTGCAGAGATGTGCGAACTAAAGACACCCCATCTTATTTACTCAGACATTGATATGCCTGCATTTACAGGCATCAACCTAGCTGAAAGTTTGATAGACACTCCACATCACGTGATCTTTACCACCTCCTATCCAGATTACGCACTCGATGCCTACGGACTCCGTGTTCGCAACTACCTGCTAAAGCCTTTCGATCTGCCGGAATTTGCCAAAGGAACAGAAGTGGTACTGAAGGAATTTTTCTCACCCGTCAAACTGGAACGCGAAACAGAGGATTCATTCTTCCTCCGAACCGATCCTGAAAAGGCCATGCTTACTAGGGTGCTGAAAGCAGATATCGCCTATATCCAGGGTGCTAACAACCATGTCCATATTTATACTCCCGAAAATGATTATTCGGTATATATGACCTTTACGGAAATAGAAGAACGGCTATCAAGCAGCTCAAACTTTTACCGGATCCAGCGGTCCTATATCGTCAACTCAGACCATGTCCTGGGAATTGCGGGGAATATGGTCAACCTGGGAAAGTATAAGGTTCTCATGTCCCCCAATTACAATTCCCGTTTCATGGACTGGATAAAAGGGATCTGGCTCAAAACCAAGCGGAAATAAACTTACCGGCCCACCACATGCAAACCACTGGTCGTAATGGTCGTTACCGTGGTGACAGTGGGGTCACTTTTGATGTTGGTAGGTGTTGAGCGTGAGCGGAAAACAAACACAGTTTTCTTGCTCAGTTTGGGGCTATTTTTCGTTTTCATATAGGAAGCTAGCCCCGAAAAAACCCCTAAAAGACCGCCCGTTGCCAGTCATCAATTCCCCGTGGCAGACTGCTAAACCGACAAGAAAAAAATGAGACATTATATCAGGAAATATTTATGGCATGCGGTTTTTTGGATCTCATTTATTGCCTATGAGGTGACCTCAGTTAAGGTGATCACAGGCGCATATGCCAGCAACCTTAACTATCTGGCACATTACCCGATAAATATTGCATTTGTCTATACCCTTTCAGGGTACGCGCTTCCAAAAACCGTTGGGAAGCACAAAAGAAATATACTCATGCTGCTCATTCTTCTATCTCTAACAACCATCTTATTTTTCCTGGTCAGCAATATTGCCGACCGTATGCTTGAAAAAATAAATCATAAGATCTTTTTTACCAGTGCAGGCATCACCAAAATATTTATAGGCCGGACGATCTATAGGTGGATATATTTTTCAGGTTTTGCGGTCACTCTTTTTTTATACCAGAACCGCATAGCTATCCTGGAACACTCAAATGAGCTGGAAAAGGAAGCCGCTGAGACAAACCGGCAGCAGTCCCTGATGGCAACTGAACTCACTTCAGCAAAGAACGCGTACCTCCGTGCTCAGATCAATCCACACTTTATGCTCAGCACTTTAAGCTATATACATGACAGCACGAGGCTGTCCGAACCGGATGCGGCACAGGCCGTACTTTATCTTTCCAAGCTCTTGCGCTACGCACTCGCAAGCGAGCGTGGCCCGGAGAAAATACCGATACAGGTTGAAATAGAGCAGGTTGAAAACCTTTTGAACCTGACCAAGATCAGAAAGACTCACACCTATATCAACTTTAACTATGATGGCAATGTTCCAAAAACCGAAGTTATCCCCTTTGTACTTTTGTCCCTTGCTGAAAATATGCTCAAACATGGCAATCTCAATGTGGCCATATATCCCGGAGAAATCTCAATTTCCGTTACAGATCATGAACTGATCATACAGACCAGCAACCTTATCAGTTCAGGAATTAACGACACGGGACTGCACACCGGACTTTCCAGCATCAGGGAGCGCCTACTCCAGACTTATGGCAACCGTGGCAGTATATCATATATCAGGGATGAAAACAACTGTTTCAGGACAAAGGTGAGTTTACCAATAAATAAAAATCCGGAAGCCTAGCGATGAAAATATTGGCCTATCCAATGACTTTTTCGGGCGTAGCCCGCAAAAGTCATTGACGAGTTGACCTTAAACTATAGGATAATAGATTTCAGGAAAAGTCTATATTCCATTATCTTTGCTTTAATGAGTCTACCCATGCGCATCACCTTTGAAAATAGGGATTATACTTACAGTGTGCTAACCAGAAACATCAGTAAGGACACTTTAGAATTTAAGATCAGTTTACAGGGAGAAGAACTCACTCTTGTGCGGATCCAGGACAGGGAATGGGACTGTCCGGAACTGACAGTAGGCGATAACCAAAACCTACTCAAAGCGATCGGAAAAAATATTGCCCTGCGCTACCGTCTCTGATCACAAATCTCCTTAATATGATCCAAATCCATTTTCCTCGAGGATTCTCGGATTAATCCATCTTACTGCCGGATTATCTCCAATTCAGACTTTCACATAGATCAAAATCCTTTCGCTTGCACTGGAACGCTAAAAAAATGCCATAATCCCTCTTAAACAACAAAACGACAACAGTCCACCCCGACTTGTGGATATGCTCCAGGAGCCTTTATTTTATTCAGAAATAGAAAGATTGTTCCTGAAGACCAATTGCAAAAAAAGCTAAACGAAAGATCAGAGTGGCCAGTTTGCCCTGAAACAGGTGGTTACTTGAAAGCGAAGTGAGTGACACAGTAAATGCGGAACGGGCGGCCGTTTTTGCCGAAATGCCCCCGATATATGTTCATCATCAGCATTTTAAGGAGGAAGCTAAAACAAATTGATAGGTAGAAATAAATCTGTTAGTGAAATCGCATATGAATTAGGCTTTGATTACCCTCGATACTTTAATGAACTGTTAAAGCAAAAAACAGGACAGACACCTTTACTTATTGTTTTTGAGTTACTAACCAAGAGCAAGTCTAAAATAATAATTTAGATTTGGCTAGGTGGGAGAGATTACCCGGCAATTCAGATTATACCGTTGAGTGTGTGATTTCAAAAAGCACATTTAGATAAATCCGCTTTCCATTATAAGGAAAATAAACAAAAATTTACGATATTCATTGACTTTTAACAGAGATATCATTTGGGCATGTACAATACTTCAGAATGGACAGATGAATTGTTGCTGGACCTCATCCGCAGCGAGAATGATCGTGCCGCATTTTCGGAGCTTTACACCCGTTACTGGGATAAAATTTTTCTGCTCGCAGCAAATGCACTTAATTCACCTGAGGAAGCCGAAGAATGTGTACAGGATATATTTCTGAGCCTTTGGAACCGCCGCAGCGCACTTCAGCTAAATTATACCCTGTATACCTACCTCGCGGTCGCAGTAAAGTATCGGGTGATCAACATTTTGGAAAAGGCTCATCGTCAAAGAAAACAAATGTCAAATATCAGCCATAGAATTGGTTATGATGGATCTATGCCCTCTGCTGAGGAGCAGATGCTGGAAAAAGAACTGTTTGCAAAACTCGAATCTTCTGTATCGCGTCTACCAGAAAAATGTCAGATTGTTTTCCGCATGAGCCGTGAAGAGGGCAAGAACCGGAAACAGATTGCCTCAGAACTTAGCATATCAGAAAAAACCGTTGATAACCACCTGAACAAGGCGCTTAAAGATATCAGTAAGAATCTTTCTGGAAACTCTATTCTGCTTATTCTCGCAGTAATTCTGGATCACCACTAATATAAGTTATATCATCTTTTTTATTTTTAAAAAAAATGTGCTGCCACTAGGGGTAATCTGCTTTTTTGCTGACTATTGAGATAAATGAAGAAAAGCTACCTGGCTATGAAAACAAATGTAACCCGTGAATACATCGAAGAACTTGCTTATAAATATAAGCAAGGAACGCTTAGCCAGCAGGAAAGCGCCTTCTTTGAGGATTGGTACAGTGCGCAAATTGATCGCGAAGTTCTACTGCCAGAAGGCTATGCAGCCGACCATATTGAACTGAAAGACCGGATGTTCAGTAGGCTCACCAGGGAAATGGATAAGCACCAGCAGATAAATAATGTCAAGCCTTTTAGGTTTTGGAGAAAAACTGCCATTGCTGCCTCTTTATTCATCGCCTTGTTTATCGGTGGATACATGGTGCTTCAGCCAAGCAAAGTCAAAAACCAGTATGCGGAAATTAAGCAGCCGGATATTCTACCTGGTGATAACAGGGCTATTTTGACTCTGTCTGATGGGAAACAGATAAACCTGACTAGCGCTCCTACCGGGATAATTGCGGCGCAGGCAAAAATCGCGATCAACAAGACTGTAGAGGGAAAGATCATCTATAATGAACTTGAGAACGCAGAAAGCTTAAAACCTATCTACAATACGGTTTCTACCCCAAGAGGGGGACGATTTAGCCTTAAACTTTCAGATGGAACAGGGGTTTGGCTAAATGCTGGATCATCGATCACATATCCGGTTCATTTTTCAGCAACTGAACGTATGGTGGAAACCAGCGGAGAAGTTTATTTTGAGGTTAGTCATGATCGAGCAAGACCATTCAGAGTCGTATGCGATGGTCAGACAATCGAAGTACTTGGGACTCATTTCAATGTTAATAGTTACCGCGACGAGCCATCAATTACCACTACACTAATTGAAGGAAGAGTGAAAGTCTACAATCAGGATCCGGAAAAATACATATTACTATCACCCGGAAAAGCCGCCAGGAATGATAAGTCAACTATTCAGGTGAGCAATGCTGATGCCGAAGCTGCTGTTGCCTGGAAAGATAATCAATTTCAGTTTAGCGGATCAGACCTAAAGACCATCATGCGCGAATTTTCAAGATGGTATGATGTCGATGTGGAATACCGTGGCAGAATACCGGAAGTCAATGAGTTTACCGGCCGGATATCACGCAATGTGAAGGCATCAAAAATATTCCAAATCTTGAAACGATACCATATCGAAGCTAAAATTGAAGGCAAAAAAGTGATTGTAACCTCAGAATCCAACTAACCAAAAATCATATTTATACTAACCTAAACCAACCAACAATGAAAACAAAATTACACGGCTAAGCGCTGTCCGGGTTCCAAACAAAAAACCGATAAATGAGTCGAAGCATTTACCGGCAGACGTTTAGGCTAACCCTCCTTTTTCGAAGCCGAAATAAGGTAAAACTAATTTATTGCGCGTTTTCTTATTAACCCAAACAAACAAATGTAATGAAAATTAATTTGCCTGGCAATGCCGTGCCCAACGGTCCAATGCCAAAAACCGACCTATTTCCAGGGATAAGGGTACTTCTCCCGTTCTTTACGGGGAACAGCCACCATAGCCTAAAACAATACCTACGTGTGATGAAAATAACTACGCTCATACTAATTTTAGCACTTACACAGCTCAGCGCGAAAACTTTTAGCCAGATTAGGCTTGCTGAAAAAAATGTGCCCCTTGAAAAAGTATTAAAGTTGATTCAACATCAAACCAACACAAGCTTCTTTTATGACAGGCGAGATATCAAAGACGTCAAGGTCAGCATAATAGCGAATAACATATCACTTAAGGAAGCATTGGATCAATGCCTTGCTAATACACAGATTGTTTATGAGATTGAGGAAAGCACTGTTTTTATATCGATTAAAAAGCCAGCCATTATCCAGGCCCCTGCAATACCGTTCAACGCTATAGATATCCGTGGCCAGGTGGTGGACGAAAATGGCGTTGCGTTGGAATCTGCCGTGGTAAAAGTCACAAAAAAAACTGGTAATGGTTATATCACCTTAACCGATAAATACGGCAAGTTTTATTTAAAAAACCAAGATGAAAAAAGTCTCATCACCATTACCATGTTGGGTTATTTAGAAAAAGAACTAGGTGCAAAAGCAGATATGGGCATCATCCGTATGCAAGTTTCCAATACCACCTTAGACCAGGTAAGGGTGGTTGCATATGGCGAAAATACCAGAAGGTTCAGTGTGGGATCTGTCAGCACAATCACTTCAAAAGACATTGAAAAGCAGCCCGTGACCAATGTACTCCTTGCCCTTCAGGGACAAGTACCGGGGCTGGTTATTTCACCTTCTTCAGGCGCTCCGGGTGCTGAAGTCAGAATGCAGATCCGTGGACAGAGTACTATGGGTCAAAGTGTTTTGACCAGACCATATGATCAGCCACTTGTTATTGTAGATGGTATCCCGTTGGCGACGCA